>Ga0265319_1000253_pt1 | contig 40339 bp, 32 predicted proteins | sample 4824metaG_FD_192443 | JGI IMG/M metagenome (GOLD analysis project Ga0265319, IMG submission 192443) | Rhizosphere microbial communities from Carex aquatilis grown in University of Washington, Seatle, WA, United States - 4-8-24 metaG | ecosystem: Host-associated > Plants > Roots > Rhizosphere >...
GGGCCCAGCCCGCGAAAAAATCCAGCTCCAGGAACGCCCCGAGGCGGGTGAGCGCGATGCTCCGCGCCACCGAGGCCTGCGCGGTGTCGGCCCGGAAGCGGAAGTCATGGTAATAAGCCAGGCCCGGCGTGAAGCCCGCGACCGCCGCCAGCGTCCCGGCCAGGCCGGCCTCGAGGGAACGTTTCACGCCGCCACCCGGGACCTCGCCGAACCAGCTGTGCGCCACCGAGGCCTCCAGGCCGAGCCCGTTGACCGGTTGCCAGGCATAGGCGGCGTTGAGATTCGTCTCCATCGTCCCGCCGCGGTCGAAAGGCTGGTTTGCCCACAGGCTACCGCGGAAATTCCCATGCGCGAGTTCCACCCCGGCCTGCGCCGACTGGCCGGCGCGTTCGACGCCCCGGAATACATAGCGCGAGGCATAGCCGAAGTCCGCGCGCACGGCCGGCACCTCCTCATCAACCTGCGCGGCCAGCGGCAGCGCCAGCAGCGCCACCAGACCGAAGCCGGAGAGTGTTTTGAAGGGGGACATGAAACCGCTGGCTATGGATGTGTTTGTTTTAGACCCTGATGTCCATACACTGATTTTGACATGAATCCCTCCGCCCGCCTGTTCGTGCTCGCCGCCGGCCTTCTCGGCTTCACCGGGGTCGCACTGGGGGCGTTCGGCGCCCATGCCCTCAAGGAGACGCTGGTCGCCCGCGGTTCCGTCGCCACCTGGCAGACCGCGGTGCTCTATCATCTCCTCCACGCAGTCGCGCTCCTCGCCCTCGCCGCGCTGGCCCAAGCGGCGGGCGCGGGCCCGGCCGGCGGCTGGGCCAACGCCCGTTGGATCGGAGCCTGCTGGAGCGCCGGGGTTGTCCTGTTTTCCGGCTCGCTCTACTGGCTGGCCCTGGGCGGACCCAGGTTCCTCGGCCCCATCACCCCCTTGGGCGGCCTCGCCTTCCTGGCTGGCTGGGGACTCCTCGCTTGGAACGCCCTCCAGGCTCCCAAGGCATGAAGCTGCCCCCACCCCTCCTCGCCGCCCTTTCCGCCCTCCGCACCGCGGGCGGGCGGCCGCGCCTGGTTGGCGGCTGTGTGCGCGACTGGCAGCTCGGGCTCGAGCCCAAGGATTTCGACGTCGAGGTTCACGGGCTCGATTACGAGGCCATGGGCCGGGCGCTGGCGCCCATCGGCCCGACGGACCTCGTGGGCCGCAGCTTCGGGGTGCTGAAGCTCCGCCTCGAGGGCTCAGAGTACGATTTCAGCCTGCCCCGCCGCGAATCCAAGACCGGCGCCGGCCACCGCGGCTTTGCCGTCGCGCCCGATCCGAACCTGACGGAAGCCGAGGCGGCGGCCCGGCGCGATTTCACCGTCAACGCCCTCGCCTACGACCCGTTCGCCGGCCGCCTCCTCGATTTTCACGGCGGGATCGCGGACCTGAAAAACAGGATCCTGCGGCACACCGGGCCGGCCTTCACCGAGGATCCGCTGCGCGTGCTGCGGGCCTTCCAGCTGGCGGCGCGGTTCCAGTTCACGCTCGCGCCGGAGACCGCTTCGCTCTGCCGGTCGATCAGCGACAGCTACGCCGAGCTGCCGGTCGAGCGCGTCTGGGGCGAGTGGGACAAGTGGGCGACCCAGTCCGTCCAACCTTCGCGGGGCCTCGCCGTGTTGAAACAGACGGACTGGTTGCGGCATTTTCCCGAGATCGCGGCCCTCGACGGCGTGCCGCAGGAGCCCGAGTGGCATCCGGAGGGTGATGTCCTGGTCCACACCTGCCATTGCCTGGACGCCCTCGTGGGGCTGGCCGCGTGGCGCGACGGCCCGCCCCGGACGCGACGCATCCTCTCCCTGAGCGTGCTCGGCCATGATTTCGGCAAGCCTTCCACCACCAAGCAGGCGGAGAAGCGCGGCCGGCTGCGCTGGGTCAGCCCGGAGCACGAGGCCGCCGGCGGGCCGCTGGCCGAGAGCTTCCTCCGGCGCATCGGGGCCCCGCTGGACCTGATCGAATCCGTCCGCCCGCTGGTCATGAACCACCTGCTGCACCACCACGGTCCGGCGGAGTTCCGCGACACCACGGTGCGGCGGCTGGCGCGGAAGCTCGCCCCGGCCACGATCGACGACCTCATCGCGGTGATGCTGTCCGACCACCTCGGCCGGCCGCCGCTGATCCCCCAGGAAACGGTGTCGCGCATCGAGTTTCTCCGCCTCGCCGCCCGGCGGCTGGAACTGGAGCACGGGGCGCCCCGGCCCATCGTGCTCGGCCGGCACCTGCTCGGGCTCGGCCTCACGCCCGGCCCGCAGTTCGGGACCGCCCTCCACGCCGCGTTCGAGTCGCAGCTCGACGGGGCGTTCAATGACGAGGCGGGCGGCGTCGCCTGGATGAAAAACTATTTGCGGGCACACCCGGGCGCCTTAAACTCACCTGCATCCACCGGCACATGAGCAATCCCAACCAACTCGAGCAACTCAAGCAGTTTACCAAGGTCGTGGCGGACACGGGCGATTTCGCCAGCATGAAGGAGTACGCGCCGCAGGACGCCACGACGAACCCCAGCCTGATCCTGAAGGCGGCCGCGATGCCGGGCTACGCCCATCTGGTGGACCAGGCCGTGGCGGAGGCCGGCGCCACGGCCGGCACGCCGCAGGTCATCGACCGGCTGCTGGTCCTCTTCGGCCGGGAGATTTTGAAAATCGTGCCCGGCCGTGTCTCGACCGAGGTGGACGCGCGGCTGTCGTTCGACCGCGACGGCTCCATCGCCAAGGCCCGCGAGATCATCGGCCTCTACGAAAAGGCCGGCATCCCGCGCGAGCGCATCCTGATCAAGCTCGCCTCCACCTGGGAGGGGATCAAGGCCGCCGAGCTGCTGCAAAAGGAAAAGATCAACTGCAACCTCACGCTGCTCTTTTCCTTCGCCCAGGCGGTCGCGTGCGCCGAGGCGAAGGTCCGGCTCATCTCGCCCTTTGTCGGCCGCATCCTCGACTGGTACAAGAAAAACACCGGCAAGGATTACGCCCCGGCCGAGGATCCGGGCGTCAAATCCGTCACGGAGATCTACGCCTACTACAAGAAATTCGGCTACGCGACCGAGATCATGGGCGCCTCCTTTCGCAACAAGGGCGAGATCACCGAGCTGGCCGGCTGCGACCTGCTCACCATCAGCCCGGCCCTGCTCGGCGAGCTGAAGGCCGGCACCGAGCCGCTGGCGCGCAAGCTCGACCCGGCCCGGGCGCAGGCCGCGACACTGCCACGGGTGAGTTTCGACGAGAAGGGCTTCCGGTTCGCGTTCAACGACGACGCCATGGCCACGGAGAAGACCGCCGAGGGCATCCGCGTGTTTTCCGCCGACATCATAAAGCTGGAACAGCTGATCAAGCAAAAGCGCGGGTGAGACCCGGGCCGGGCTGGACCCCGGTCCAGCCGCGAGCCAGCGGCTGCACCAAGGTGCAGCCCGACGGAAATCGGCGGCCCATTATTTCATTTGCCCTCGTCGAACGGGCAGGCGATTCATCGCCCGGAATCGCCTGCCAGCAGGCCCCTACCATGACACACGCGCCGATCAAAGCTTTCCAATGGGATCTCGCGCGCCAGGTGGAGCGGCCGGACTTCCTGAAAAAACTGCTGCCCCGCTACGCCGCCTGGGGCTACCAGGAGCTTTACCTGCACCTCGAGGACGCCGTGCACTACCCCAGCCTGCCCGGCGTCGGGCGCGACGACGCCTGGTCCTGGCAGGAGCTGGGCGAACTGGTGCTGCACGCCGCGCGGCATGGCATCCGGGTCGTGCCCATCGCCAATCTCCTCGGCCACACCCAGTACCTCATCAAGCATCCCGAGTGGCGCGATTTGAACGAACGGCGCGACGCGCGGGACCGGCCCCTTGAATACGGCCAGATCTGTCCGCTGCATCCGCGGACCGCCGAGGTCGCGGAGCGGCTGCTGCGCGACCTCGCGACTTATTGCACCGCCGGCAAGGTGCATGTCGGGCTCGACGAATCCTTTCACCTCGGCCAATGCCCGCGCTGTCGCGAGGAGGTGGCGCGCCTCGGGCTGGGCGGGCATTTCGCGGGTCACGTGCAGCGGCTGCACGCCCTCGGCGGGCGGCTCGGCCTGCAGCTGGGCCTGTGGGCCGACATGCTCTATTTCACCCCCGAGGCCATCCCGCTGCTGCCAGCCGGCATCACGGCCTATGACTGGTATTACTATCCTTTCGCCCGGAAGCCGCGGGTGGAATTATTCAACTTCGCCGAACGCGACCTCCGGCCGGCGTTGAAGAAACAGGGCATCGCCTACTACGGTTGCCCGATGAACGGGGCCTTCCGGCATGAGCCGCTGCCCGTGTTCGGCGACCGGATCGGCAACCTGCGGTCGTGGTGGCAGCGCTGCGCGGCGGTCAAGGCCGCGGGCTTTCTGGTCACCTCGTGGGAGGCCAGCCGCCTCGCGCTGGAGACGACGACCGTGGTCGACGCCGCCGCGGCCACGCTCTGGCTCGAGCCCTGGCCGGATGATGCAACCACACTGCTGGCCCGGGGGCTGGAGCGGGTTTTTCCCGGCAAACCGGCCCGGGTCCTGGCGCGCGCACTCCTCGCCGCCGATGAACATGCCTTTGCCGGCTATGCCCGCTGGCAGATCAATCACCGCTGGGACGTATTGGCCGGCAACGAGAGCCTGAAACCCTATCAGGCCGAGGAGCGGTTCTTCGCCCGGTTGGAAACCCTCGCCTGGCCCAGGGCCTTCGCCGCCAGCCTGGCCTTCCGGCTCTACCTCGCCCGGCGGGATGGGTTCGTACGGGAGGCGGCGCGGTCGGTGTTCCACTGGCGTCGGCTGCTCGCCAAGGGTGAGCCGGAGCTTGTCATCCAGCATATGACCAAGGCGGCCGGGGCCGCCGCCGGGTTTGTCCGCGCCCTGCAGGCCGGGCGGCAGGCGGCACGCGCCATGTGGACGCGCAGCCGCGACCCGCGGGTGCGCGGACCGAATGAGCTCATGCTGGACGCCGACGAGCAGCGACTGCGGGAGTGGCGCGTGTGGCTGAAACGTGCCACCCGGCAGCCGGCGCTGGCGGGAGAAGCCACGCCGGTCTGCGGTATCTGGCAGCTGCAGTTCATGGTGCACAATTTCGCCCCCGCGGGGCAAAAGGTCGTCGTGGAACAGCAGAAGGCGGACGGTGCCTGGTCGGAACTGGCCGCCCGTTATACGATCGAGTTCCGCGCCCACGCCGCGCGGCCGCGGACCAAGATCAGGCGGGAGTTCACGGTGCCCGTGGCTTCACCCGACACGGCGCTGCGCATCGTGGTGCGCGGCGTGGGCCAGGTGGGCATCAGCCACACGGTGCTCACGGACGGCGTCAGCGGGCACCGGATCCGGGGCTGGAAGCGCCGGCGCACCCTCGGCCGGCCGGCACCGAAGCAGGGATTGCCCGACCTGAACCAGAACGAAATCTCGCCGGCCAACTGCCTGCCGCTGGTTTTTGCCGCCAGTGCCGGACGGGGCATATGATCCGGGGGCACCGGTCGGGATGACCTGAGTCCAACGGACCCGGCCCCTCAGGGGCCGGGAGGAGCATACTTGAGCACGAATTCGCCCATCTTGCGATAAAAGGTGCGGCGCTCGAGTTCGTTGGGCAGGCCGTGGATCACCTGGGCGTCCCTGACCACCTCGACCGATTTGCCGGCCTGCTGCAGCGCATTGGCCATCAATTTGGTCTGGGCGATGTCGACCACCTGATCGGCCCCGCCGTGCAACAGGAGGACGGGACAGGTGACCTTCTCGGCAAAGTTAACCGGGGAAAATGCCCGGTAGCGATCCGCGGCGACGGACGGATCCAGATAGTAGTCCGTGCTTTTGATCAAAAACTTCAGGGTGTCGTATGATTTCGAGCTCTCGTGCTTGTACTGATCCAGCCAATCATAGACTCCGGCGAAGCCGATGCAGGCCACGGCCAGGGAGGGATAACGGGTGGCGATCGCGAGGGAGATATAGCCCCCGTAGCTGGCCCCATAGACCACGATTTTCTTGGGATTGGCGTAGCCATATTGCACGGCCCAATTGATGCCGTCGACGACGTCGTCGACGGATCGCTCGCAAACCTCGATTGTGTTTTTCAACTCGTGCGCCTGGCCATAACCGGTGGAGCCGCGGTAGTTGACCTGCAAAACCGCATAGCCCAGCGCCGCGAGATACTGGACCTCCGGCTCAAACCCCCATTGATCGCGGGCGCGGGGACCGCCGTGGGACAGCGCGACCAGGGGCACGGCCTGGCCGGCGAGGCGATGCAGGGGGAGCGTGAGATAACCATGCAGGTTGTAGCCGTCGCGGGCCGGAAAGGTGATGGGCTGCATCGGCGCCCAGGCGTAACGGGCCGCCGCCGGCATGGATTCCAGCAGGAGGGAAATCTTCCCCTGCGCGAGATCGAGGACATACAAGGCGGGAGGAATGGCATCCGCGTGGGTGCGGAAAAGCACCCGCTTGTCCGGCATGGGCCCCAGGATGGTGACGGTCTGCCCGGGAAAACTGCGCTGGATCAGCGCCTGAAGCTTCCCGTACTGGGGATCAAACCAAAGGACCTGCGGTTTTTCCGTGGGGTAAGCGAGGCCGATCGGATGGCCGGTTTGATTGTCCCGGATCACGACCGGATCGATGTCGCAAAAGGAATCCGCGAGCAGCGGCTCCCCGTCCACCTGGTGTTTCCGCAGGTCATAATCCTGGACAACCAGGCGCCCCTGTTGATTGCGGTGGGAAATCAGGATGGACTGGCCATCCGGGGCAAAAAAGAGGGGGTTGGCGCTCCCGGGCAAAGCCTCCGCGTGCCACGCCGCGCCGGCATTCTCCCGAAACCGGAAAGTTGCGCCCAAGTTTCGCCCGGGGATAACGGCAACCCGCGCCACCCCGGCGTCATCCAGGAGCCACGCGGAGACATCCCCGGGGTTTTTCTCGAGCAGATTGACCCGCTTGCTGGGAAGTAATGCGACATGGAGATCGGGGTAAAGATCACCATGGGGATAGGCGAGGAGGAAGATGCGGCTGGCGTCCTGGAGCTGCCCCTCCTGAAATTTCCAATTTAAATCGTGGTCCAACGGCAGGGAGCGGACATCGTCGAGGTTGAGGTTGGAGACATAGATCCCGCGCATGCCCAGCAGCAATTGCTCCGAGCCGACCCAGCGGAATGATTGCACATCGGCCATGTTTGCCAGCCCGGCCAGCCGCTGGGTGAATTTCTGGAGATCGTACACCCCCATCACCTTGTGGTCCTTGATTTCACAGGTGAAGGCCAGGTGTTTCCCATCAGGCGAGAGCGAGACCTGCTCCACGACCGGCGCCTGGAACAGCACGTCGATCAGCTTCTCCATGTCCGCCGGCGGGGCCGGTTTGGCGGCGTCAGCCCGCAGGATCGTGGCGGATAAAAAAGCCACGGTCGCAGTTCGACTCAACAGGTTGCAGCAACGGGACAGCTTCATGGGAGGGATGGTCAAAGGCCCGGTTCAGGAGTGACGCAGATCCATGAAATGACCGTCATGGCCGTCGGGTCAAGACCGTGCCCCAAGTGCAACGATCCGGCCGGACTCCGAAAAAAAAGCGGCCGGCAAATGCCGGCCGCTTCGCCAATCAATTCAATCTGTCGGATCAGTACTTGTAGGAAGCACTGAGACGCACATACAGCGGATTCTGGTAAACCGTCGTCGCGTTGTACGCCGGGTTCACAACCCCCGAGCCGCCGCTTTCCGCATAAACGTAGGTCTCCATGACGGTATGATTGTTGAAGACGTTGAACACGTCCAAACCGAAGACCAATTTCTTCTTGCCCCATTTCGGGGTGTAGTGCGTGGACAGGTCCAACTGCCACATCTGCGGCTGCTCGCCGAGCGAACCGCGCGGGACCACCACGCCATTCACGTAGAAGAAGGCCGCGCCGTAGGAGGACAGGTTGGCGTCGGGACCGGGCCAATAGCCGATCGCGATCTTCGGGGCCCCGCTCTGGAGGAGGAAGTTGGCGGCCACCTGCCACTCATCGCTGAGCGAGTAGGCGCCGAACAGCTTGAACCGATGGCGGCGGTCGTTGGACAGATTGCCATAGCGGCCATTCATGATCTGCGGCCAGTCGAACAGTTCCGTGATCCCGGCGTCGGTCTGCGCGATGTCGGAGAGGACGGAGCCTTCATCATTGCCGTAGCTGTGCGACCAGGTGTAGGAGCCTTGCAGCCACCAATTGTCGCGGTTGATCTTTTCCCAGAAAAATTCGGCGGCATAATATTTGCGGGTCGCCAACGGGTAGTTCTGACCAGCATAGCCCTGCTGGCTGGGCGAGAGGGTGTATTGTTTGAGCGTGCCGGTACCATACGGATCACCCCAGATGACCATCGTCCGACCGGGGTTGGTGAGCACGTCAACCAAGGTGCTGTCGTCGCCGGGAACGAGGTCAACGTCCACGTCCTCGATGAAGTGGGTCATCTCGCGGTAGATGCCGCGAACCCCGACCGTCCAATCCTTGTTTACAGCCTTCTGGTAGCCGATGATGTATTCATCCTGGTACATTGGCTTGAGGTCCTGGTTCACGATGGTTTTCGGATCATGCACCGTGCCGTCCTCACCCGGGAGCACATAGTGGGCGCCCAGCTGGGCTCCGACCGTCGGGAGTTTCGTGACCGGATCGACCCCGTTCAGGGCGAAGTAATCCTGCGTGTAGGTCTCGCCGCCGGCGAACCGGACGTTGGTGTTGGTGGCCACCGGAACCGAGTAACGGCCGAAGTTGGCGAAGAGCTTCGAGCGACCGTCCTTGTTGATATCATAGCTGATGGCGAGGCGGGGCGAGAACTGGTCCTTCATGTGAATGAAGCTTTGGCCGCTTTTGTTCTTGTTATTGTAATCGTCATCGCGGAGCCCGAGGCTTAGCAGGAGGTGGTCGTCCATCAGCTTCCAGTTGTCCTCGATATAATAAGCACCGGAGTCCGTCGTGAAGTTGCCGTTGTTGCCGTAGATCTGCTCACGCACATACTGGGTGACGCCGGCCGGGACGATGACCCCGTTGACCGTTTTACCCGGGGCGGTGTTGTAGTAGCGGTAGTAAATGCCGGAGCCACCGTAAGTCGTCACGGATGTCACCGTCGTCTTCTCCAAGTCATAGCCAAACCGCAACTCGTGCGAACCCATCAAATTGTAATGATAAGACAGGTCCACACGCAAGGATTTGCGCGTATCCAGCAGGTTCGCCATCAATGACGAGCTGCCGGAGAGGATCTGGGCGGGCGAGACGCGGGAGTCCACGATGTAATTGTTGCCGGTAAAATCGCTCTCGCTCGCGGTACCGTCACCGTACAGGGCCGTGACCGTCAGGTCAGGGCTGAAGTGACCGACGTAGTTGGCGATGACGTCGTGACCACCGCGGTCGGAATAGGTCAGGCCGTGCGAAGCGCCGATGACACCCGTGGTATCATTGTAGTCGGACGTGTTCGTATCGAAGCGGCGCTTGTCTTTGATCCCGGTGATCGAGATCGTATGGTCGTCGGTGATGTTCCAATCCAGCTTGCCGCCGTAGAAAGGATTGTTGGTTTTCTGCGTGTAGTAGGTGGAGACACCCTCGGCATCCCGGTGGCTGGCATTATTGTAGTTATACAAGCCATAAAAGAACACCTTGTTGGGGATGATTGGTCCGCTGGCCCAGACGTTTCCGACCGTGCTGACGTCATAGTTCTTGCTGTTGTCGGCATAGAGCGACCCGTTCGACTCGACGGAGTTCGGGGACTTCAACCGGAGATGGTCGGGTTCATAGTAGACATTCACGCCCGCCTTGAAGGTGTTCGAACCGCTCTTGGTCGTGGCATTGATGACACCACCGGTGGAACGGCCGAATTCGGCCGAATAACCGCCGGTCTTGACTTCAAACTGGTCGTAGAACTCAAACGGGACGCTGCCGCCGCCGAGACCGTTGCGGAAATTCGTCAGGTTGAAGCCGTTCACGTAGTAGGCGTTTTCCGCCACCGAGGAACCGCCGAAGCTGGCCAGATTGCCGAAGGCTGCGATGCCCAGCGAGGTGCCGGGGGCGAGCAGTGCGACCGCCGTGCTGTTGCGTTCAACGGGGACCTGCTGGATTTGCTGGGCCATCAGGATCGTCACCGATTCGGCGCTCGAGGAGTCGATCGGGGAGATGCTTGAGCCACTGACGACGAACTTGTCCAGTTTGAGCGTTTGATCCGCGGTGGCGCCGAAGCTGACCGCCGTACCCGAGCCCAGGTTGACGAGAAGTTCCTTGCTGACTTGGTCGGGCTGGCCCGGGGTCGTCAGGGTGACGGTGTAACTGCCGGTCGGGAGGGATGCCAGATTGAAGGCGCCGGACGCACTCGGGATTGCCGTACGCTTCAGACCGGTATCATTGTTGACGGCGGTGACGACGCTTCCGGAGCCCGCCCCGCTCACGGTGCCATAGATATAGCCTTGGACGTTCGACTGGGCGAAGACCGGTGTGTTGGTCGCCACCAAGGCAATGATAACCAGAGCGAGGGTCTGGACAAAACGGTTGGCGAGAAAACCCGCAAAACCGAAGTTAGGAATCAAGGCGTGCAAACTCCACGCCTTACGATCAGGACGTTTGTTCATAGTTCTAGTTGGTGTGTGTTGGTAGGAAACCACCCGTTACAGGCTAATTTCTTGCGCCGGATGGTGCATTTTCCGCGCCGAGATACAATAAATATCTGATGAACGGCAGTTGGCCCCATAAGTTAATAACCTGCGCATAAGCACAATAAGTTATAGCTCATCTCTCCCCATGAACCGCGAAATGCACCCCGATAATCGCCTCGCTCCCTCGGGAACGAGGCCGGCCACCGGTCAAAATCCCAAGGATTTACAAACCGGTCCCAAATGAATTTCCTCTGCCGGCCCTCCGGGTTATGACACCTTGTATGACACTCAATCGCGTTCCTGCCGATGCTGCCGCGGTTGAATTGACTCTGCGGTTGATCATACGCGGGCAAGTTCCCGGCCATGCCGGCCCGCAGGAATTTTCCGCGCCGGATGTTTGCAGGCCGGGTTCATATTCCCGATCTGCTGCAACCCCTTCATGCCCGGATTCAACCCTTAACTAAGAGTCTCCATGATCACACGCTTCATTCTCTCATTCTTGCTCGGCCTGACCCTCACGGGCGCGGCCCGGGCAAATCCCGACAAGGCGAAACTCAAGGCGGAGGTCGCGGCCATGGAGGATTCGTTCTGCGGCATGGCCCGGGAGCAGGGCCTGCTCGCCGCCTTCTCCCATTTCGCCGCGCCCGATGTCGCCTTCCTCGACCCCGATCCGCGCAAGTTCCGCGGCCCGGCGGCCGTGCGGGAGCGCCTGGGCCCGGACAAGCCCGGCGTTTCGCTCACCTGGTCCGCCCATTTCACCGACGTGTCGGACGACGGCACGCTGGCCTACAACTATGGGCGCTACGAATACCGCAGCCCGGGCGCCGACGGCCACGAGTTGCTTCACACGGGCTGGTTCCTCACCATCTGGAAACGCCAGCCCGACGGTTCCTGGAAATACGTCATGGACAATGGCACGCCCGACCGACCGGCCCCGAAGCCCGGCGGCAGCTGATGGAACCATGTGGCACCTTAGGGCGGCACCTTGCCGCCGCCGCATCATCGCCCATCCCTACCCGTTCGCGGCTGGACCAAGGCCGGTCCTACAAAACAGGCCGCGCCTGCTGGAGCCGCGCCTGGATCGCCCGGGCGCGGGCGAGCGCCTGTTCGACGTCCGGTGCCATCACCGTAAAATGCCCCATCTTGCGGCCGGGCCGGGGCTCGCCCTTGCCGTAAAGGTGCAGCCGCACCGCCGGTTCCGCCAGCAGTGCCGCCCAGTCCGGCTCCCCGTTCGCCCACGCCCCGCCGAGAATGTTGACCATCACCACGGGGGACAGCAGGCGCGGGTCGCCCAGCGGCAGGCCGCAGATCGCGCGCACCTGCTGCTCGAACTGCGATGTGGCGCAGGCGTCGATCGTGTAATGCCCGCTGTTGTGCGTGCGCGGCGCCAGCTCGTTGACCAGCAGCCCGCCGTCGCGCGTGACAAAAAATTCCACCCCCATCACCCCGACGAGCCCGATCTGCTCCGCGATCCGCCGGGCCATGGCCTCCGCGGCGGCCGCCACCGCCGGCGCCACCCGGGCCGGCACGATCGAGAAATCCAGGATGTGGTCCGTGTGGATGTTCTCCGCCGCCGGGAACGCACGGACCTCCCCGCCCGCCGCCCGGGCCACGACCACCGAGAGCTCGCACGCGAAATCCACCCATGGCTCGATCACGCAGGCCTGGTGGGCGAACGCCCGCTGGGCGGGCGCGAGATCCGCCGCGGTGCGCACCTTGACCTGCCCCTTGCCGTCGTAGCCGAAATCCGCGGTCTTCAACACGCACGGCAGCCCGACCTCGTGCACGCCCGCGGCGACCTCCCCGCCGGCGGCGATCTCGGCGAAACGGGCGTGCGGAAACCCGTTCCGCCGCAGCCAGTTTTTTTCGCGCGACCGGTTCTGGCAGATCTCCAGGATGCTCCCGTGCGGCCGCAGCCGGGTCAGGGCCTCGATGTGGCGCAGCGGCCCCGCCGGCACGTTTTCAAACTCATAGGTCACGACATCGCATTCCCGCGCGAAGGCCGAGAGCGCGGTGAGGTCGTCGTAGGCGGCGTTGACCTCCCGGTGCGCCACCGCGCCCGCCGGGCAGCCGGCCTGCGGTTCATAGATGTGCACGCGATAGCCCAGCCTCGTCGCGGCCTGCGCCAGCATGCGGCCGAGCTGGCCGCCGCCGAGCACGCCGAGGGTGCCGCCGGGCAGGACGGTCTGCGCCGGTCCGCTCACGGCAGTTTCGCCTTCAGGACCTTCGCCGTCTGCGCCGCCCGGTATTTCTTCCACGCCCGCCGGGTCGCGGCATCGCCCTGGGCCAGGAGGGACGCGGCGAAGAGCGCGGCGTTGATCGCCCCCGGCCGGCCGATGGCAAAGGTGGCCACGGGCACGCCGCCGGGCATCTGGGCGATGGAGAGGAGGGCATCGAGGCCGCTCAGGGCCTGCGACTCCACGGGCACGCCCAGCACGGGCAGCGTCGTGAGCGAGGCGGTCATGCCCGGCAGGTGCGCGGCCCCGCCGGCGCCGGCGATGATCAGCTTCAGCCCGCGGCGCTCCGCGTTCTCCGCGTAGCTGACCATCAGCTTGGGTGTGCGGTGCGCGCTGACGATGCGCTTCTCAAAGGGCACGCCGAGGGCCGTCAACGTCGCGGCCGTGTGCTGCATCGTCTCCCAGTCCGAGGCGCTGCCCATGATGATCCCGACCAAAGGTGAAGCCATAGGTGATGGGTCATTGGTGATGGGTCGGGCGGCCAGCCGCAACCCATAACCTATCGCCCAAACCCATGACCCGTCAAAGCAGCGCCGTGCCCTTCGGAACCCTGACGATCGTGGTGCCGGCGATCTTGTCGTGCCAGCTCTGCTTCTCGTCGTCGAAGGCGACCCAGATGAAGCCAATGCCGAACACGGCCAGCGACAGGAACGCGCCCAGACCGCGCACGAACGCCACGCCCCAGTCCACCGGCCGGTCATCCAGCCGCACCACCTTCAGGCCGCAGATGATGCCGCCAATCGTCGTGCCCTTGGTCGCCCACATGACCACGCTGTACACGGTCAACCAGAGGGGGAAACTGCCGGGATGAAAGTTAAAGGCCCGGATCAGGCCCGAGAGCAGGCCCGTGACGATGACGACCATGACCAAGTCCAGCAGGGCGGCGGCCAGCCTGATCCAGAAGCCGGCCCGGGGGAGCGTGGCCGCCGAGATCACCGGCGGCACGGTGTCCGTCCCCGCGACCGGAAAGACCGGCGGCACCGGCTCGGCGCCAGGGGCGGTGGCGGTCGCCGTGACCGCGGCCGCGCCGGCGGCGACCGGCTTCACCGGCTTCGGCGGACGGCTGGCCTTGAACTGCAGGAGCAGGGTGTAAACCACCACCCCCAGCCCGAGGATGCCCATCAGCTTGTAGACGATGAACCCGACGATCGGGATGGTATAGAGCAGGAGCACGATCACGCCGCCGATCAGCACGCCAAGCACCGGGTAGGCCTGGGTTCCCTTCCCGAAGATGCTCGTGAAGCGCCGGCCCAGCCAGGTCAGCATCACAACCTTGCCGAAGATCGCCGCGAAAAAGAGCCCGAGCGAGAACAGCGGGATGAGCACGAACCCGACCGCGATGAACAGGGTGAGCACGAGGAGGATGTAGGCCACCGGCGTGAGCAGCAGCGTCAGGAGCGCCGCGAGCAGCGAGTAGCCGGGCCGCTGCTCGAGGGTCTCGGCGCACTTGATCACGCCGCGCGGCGCGACCAGGGCGATCAGGCTGTAGAAGGCCAGAAAACCAAGCGCGATGCACCACGCCCAGGCGACGCGCGGGTCAAAGGCCAGCGGCCGGGCGTAGAGGAGGCACGAGCCAATCCAGGCGGTCAGCCCGTCGAAATTGAAATAGTGCCCGGCGATCGCGATGTTCTGGGTCGCGCCGTTCACCACCGCACCGGGGTCGCGCGTGACCTTGCCGCCGATGCAGACCAGCTCGCCGTCGACGACGGCCTTCGGCCCGAGTTCCACGTTGCCGAGCACGGCGACCACCTCGCCCTTCACATGGCCGTTGACGTAGGTGCTGCCGAGCACCGACACAACGCTGTCGCCCACCGTGCCGCCCGTGACCCGGCTGCTGCCGATGACCGACACCACCGCGTCGCCGACCTCGCCCGCGGAGGTGGACGAGCCGCCGATCGACACCACCGCGTCGGCGTGCTCGCCCTCCGCGAGGGTGCTGCCACTGCCGAAACTGACCCGCCCGTTGTTGCCGTTGGCACCATGGTGGATGCGGTGGCCCTTCTCGGGCTTACCCTCGGTCGATGACTTATCCTGTCCCGTTTCCGGCCCCTGTTGGGGTTCGGCGGTGGTTTCGGTCTTGCTGTCGTCGGCCGCCGCGATCTTGTCCTCGGCCGCCTTGCCCTCGGACTTCGCCGCCGGTTCCGCGGCGGTCGCCACGGGCTGCGGCTTGTCCGGCTGGGCCGGTTGGGCCGGTGCGGCGGCCGGCTCGGCCGGAGCGGAGGGTTTATCCTGCGCTCGCAGGGCGGGGCCGAAGGCCACGCCGAGTGCCAGGAGGAGTACGAGAAAACGGGGGTAACGGACGGTATTCATGGAAAGGGGACTCAATTGTTGCGATAGAGGTAGCGGTAGGCGGCGGTGCCAAGGCCGACAAAGGTGGCGTACATGGCCGCGATGAACGCGAGGCCGCCGTAGAGCCACAGCGCGGGGATGTGGGCGATCATCTGTTCGGTGAAATTCAGGACCCAGCCGGCCGCGCCCGCGAGCCGCGTGATCCAGTCGAAGCCATGGCCGACTTCCTGGGCGACCGCGCTGGCGGTGGCGCCCTGGCTCAGCCGCTGGAAGGCGACAAGGGCGAGGCCGGCGAGCCCGGTGCCCGCCGCGAGGAAGCCCGTGCGCACCGCCGCGGGCCAGTAGCTCCAGCTCTTGTGATACCAGGCGATGGTCGCGCGGCGCTCGACCTCGGCCAGCACGCGGGCCTCCAGGGTGCCAGGGGCCCGGCGGTCGGGCAGCGACCGGAGCGTCGCGTGGATGAATTGTTCGAGTTCGCGTTCGTTGAGCTTTTTCATGGCGGCCTCCGGTTCAGGTGGGAAATTGTTCATGGCTGGCCCCGCTGCGGGCGAGGATCTTCGCGAGGGCCTCGCGCCCGCGCAGGATGTCGGTCTTGACCTTGCTCAGCGACACACCGGTCTTTTTGGCGATGTCCTCGTAGGGCAGGTCCTCGAAATGATAGAGGATCAGCGGCACGCGCTGGTGGTCGGGCAGTTTTTCCAGGGCCCGTTCGACCCACGCGCGGCGCTCGCTGGAGTCGACGCCGGCGAAGAACGTGTCGGGCGCGGCGAACTCGACCTCCTTCTCCCCGCCCTCGTCGTCCCGGTGGACGATGTCGGAGAAAAACGTCCAGCGCTTCTTGTAGCGCTGGATATGGTTGATCGAGAGGTTGGTCGCCACGGTCTTCAGCCAGCCGCCGGCCGTGGGGCTGGCGCGCAGGTTGTCGAAATGGTGGTGTGCCTTGATGAACACTTCCTGCGCAATATCCTCCGCCTGCGTCTCGTTGCCGATGAGCCGCACCGCGGTGGAGTAGACCATGTCCTGGTAATTGCGCATGAACGTAGTGAATTCGAGCGGGGCCGTTATTCCCTGGGTAGTTGCTTGCACTGTGGGATTGTCATTCACGCTCAGAACACCGCGCCGCGTAACATAGTTGCAGAAACCTCCTGCCACGCAAAGCGCGAAGCGCCAAGTCCATAAGCCGGCCGGCCGGCCGTTTCGCGGAGGCGCCCGGCCGGCCGTGGCAAAGTGTCCTAACGGACGGGATTAGCCGGGGTATTGCCCCGCCCGCGCGCGCCCGCCGCCCTTGCCAAAATCGGGCCCCGGCCGCACCCTGCGGCAAAACAAACGCACGGCTCAGCCCGCGCCTCCCCCATGTCATCCTTCCTCGCTCCCGACCCGCAAATCGAATCCGCCATCCGCGCCAAGGGCGAACGGCTCTTCGCCCTCATGGACCAGCAGCCGCCCCCGGCGCTCTTTTCCAAAAAGGGCGCCTACGCCCGCCTCATGGAATGGTCCATGAAGGACCCCGTCTTCAAGACCCAGCTCTTCCGCTTCGTCGACGTCCTCCCCTCCCTCAATTCGTCCGCCGAGATCGTCCGCCACCTCCAGGAATACCTCGGCGACCAGGCCGTCGCGCTCAACCCCGCCCTCAAGGCCGGGCTCGCCGCCTCGTCCTTCGCCCCCGCCCTCGTCGCCGCCCCGGTCAAGGCCCAGATCGTCGACATGGCCGGCCAGTTCGTCGCCGGTGAGACCGGCGCCGACCTCATCAAACAGATCCGGAAAAACGCGCAGCTCGGCCTGGCCACCACCATCGACCTGCTGGGCGAGACCGTCGTCAACGACGCCGAGGCCGGGGTCTTCCTGCAGCGCAACCTCGAGATCCTCGACTCCGTCTCGCAGTTCTTCGCGAAGGAACCGGCGCCCTGCTTCAGCGACCTCGGCCCGCGGGGTCCGCTCCCGCGCCTCAACCTCTCCGTCAAGATCTCCGCGCTCACGCCCGACGTCCACCCGGCCGACCCGGAGAACTCCCTCACCGCCCTGAAGGAGCGCTTCCGCCCCATCCTCCGCCGCGCGGCCGGGGTCGGCGCCCTGATCAACTTCGACATGGAGAGCTACAAGCTGAAGGACCTCACCCTCGCGCTCTTCAAGTCCATCTTCGAGGAACCCGAGTTCGCCCGGCAGCCCGCCATCGGCATCGCCCTGCAGGCCTACCTGCGCGACTGCGAGGCCGACCTGCGCGATCTCGTCGCGTGGGCGCGGAAGCACCAACGCCCGCTCAACATCCGCCTCGTGAAGGGCGCCTACTGGGATTACGAGACCATCATCGCCCAGCAGCGCGACTGGCCCGTCCCGGTCTGGCAGAAAAAGCCCGAGTCCGACGCCAACTACGAGAAGCTCACCGTATTCCTCCTCGAGAACAGTGACATCGTCACGCCGAATTTCGCCTCGCACAACGTCCGTTCGGTCGCCCACGCCATCGCGCAGGCCGAGCGCCTCGGCCTCGATCCGCGCGCCTATGAGTTCCAGGCGCTCTACGGCATGGCCGACGAGCTGAAGGCCGCGCTGCTGCAACTGGGCCACCGCGTCCGCGAATACTGCGCCATCGGCGAACTGCTCCCCGGCATGGCCTACCTCGTCCGCCGCCTGCTCGAGAACACGTCCAACGAGGGTTTCCTCCGCATCAAGAACATGGGCGAGGCCACCAAGGAGCAGCTCCTCGGCAACCCGGTCAACGCCATCGCGGCCGCCGCCGAGCCGCTCGCCCGCCCGCCGCTCGCCCCGGGCGCGTTCGTCAATGCCGCCAACACCGACTTCACCCTCGCCGCCAACCGCGAGCGGCAGCGCGCCGCGCTCCAGGACTATGCGGCGAACAAGCTCGGCCGGAAATGGCCGTGCATCATCAACGGCAAAAAAATCACCGACCGCCCCTACCTGCCCTCGGTCAACCCCGCGCACCCGGCGCAGATCGTCGGCTACTGGGCCAAAGGCACGGTGCCGGACGCCGAGGCCGCCGTCGCCGCCGCCGTCGCCTACTTCCCGCAATGGCGCGCGACGCCCGTCGCCGACCGTGCCGCCATCCTCCTCCGCGCCGCCGACCTGATGGAAGCGCGCCGCCCGGAGATCAACTCGCTGCTCATCCTCGAGGCCGGCAAGCCCTGGGTCGAGGCCGACGGCGACCTCTCCGAGGCGATCGACTTCCTGCGTTTTTATGCGATCGAGATGGTCAAACTCGCCCGGCCCGTCGTCACGCAGGCCGTTCCCGGCGAAAAGTGCACGCAGACCTGGACGCCCCGCGGCGTCGGCGTCGCCGTTGCGCCGTGGAATTTCCCGCTCGCGATCCTCACCGGCCTGACCGTCGCGCCGCTCGTCGCCGGCAACTGCATCATCATCAAGCCCGCGCGCCAGACCTCGATCATCGGCGCGTTGCTGATGGAGATCATGGGGGAGGCCGGCGTGCCCGCCGGCGCGCTCCATTACCTGCCCTGCTCGGGCGCCGACGCCGGCGCGCACCTCGTCGCGCACCCGCAGGTCGACTTCATCGCCTTCACCGGCTCGCGCGCCGTCGGCTGCGGCATCTGGGAGGAGGCCGGCAAGACCCGTCCCGGCCAGCGCAACCTCAAGCAGGTCGTCTGCGAGATGGGCGGCAAGAACGCCCTGGTCATCGACAACGACGCCGACCTCGACGAGGCCATCCCCGCCGCGCTCTACAGCGCCTTCGGCTACGCCGGCCAGAAATGCTCCGCCCTCTCGCGGCTCATCGTGCTCGAGGGCGTCTATGACCGTTTCGTCGAACGCTTCCTCGCCGCCTGCCCCACCATCCCCGTCGGCGATCCGTCACTGCCCGGCACCGTCGTCAATCCCGTCATCGATGAGGCCGCCCGGCAATCCATCCTCGGCTACATCGAGGCGGGCAGGAAGGAGTGCCAGCTCGCCTGGCAGGCCACCCTCTCACCCGCGGCCGTGGCCAGCGGCGGCTACTACGTGCCGCCGACCGTGTTCACGGGCTGCACGGTGGAGCATACCATCGTCCGCGAGGAAATCTTCGGCCCCGTGCTCGCCATCCTGAAGGCCCGGGACCTCGACGAGGCCTTTGCGATGGTGAACGCCTCCGACTACGCGCTCACCGCCGGCTTTTTCTCGCGCAGCCCGCGGAACCTCGAGCGCGCGCGGCAGGAGATGCTGGTCGGCAACCTCTATCTCAACCGCGGCTGCACCGGGGCCGTCGTCGAGCGGCATCCGTTCGGCGGCTTCAAGATGTCCGGCGGCGGCACCAAGGCCGGCGGGCGCGAATACCTGGAAAATTTCCTGTTCCCGCGCCTGATTGCGGAAAACGTGTTGCGCCGGGGCTTCACCCCGCCGGAGGAGGCCTGACCGCGATCACGTGGTCGGGATGCGGCACGACCCGCCGGAAACCGCTCCACGCATACTCAACCCGTTGGCCGAGTTTGTTCACGACGGCGCGCGCGGTGCCGCCCGGCCGGGCGGCGCGGGGGTCGTCCGCCGCGCCGCGCGCCGCGGAGGGGTTCATCTGCACGTCGAAGTCGAGGTCCATCACCCGCCCCAGGCCGAGGGCCACGCGGAAGGGCTCGTCGATCCCGGCCTCGATCTGGCTGATGGCGTGCGTGGCCTTGTCGACCGTCACCCGCAGGTTGACCCGGTCGGTGGGAAACAGCCACGCGTGGTCGTTGCGGAGCGGCACGTGGTAACGCACCGCCGTGTCCGTCTCCTCCAGCGCGGTGGCGCGCTCAAAATCGAAGAAATCCCCGAGCGGTTTCCCGGGATTCAGCCGTTTCTTCAGTTTGGCCTGCGCCCACGCCTCCCGCCGTTCGGCCGTGGCCGGCCGGCCGTTGACCGCCAGCAGCCGCCAGATCCGGTCCCCCGGCTGCGAGGGATCGTAGAGCTCAAGGCGCTCCTCCCGGACCTGGCCGTCGGCAAACTCGCGCACGGACTGGGTGAACGCCCACTCGTCGCGCCCCCCGATCCACTTGGCCACGGCCCGTTCCAGCAGCGCCGGGGTCGCGGCGCGGGCCGCGGCCGGCGCCGCCAGCGCCAAAAGCAGGATGAGGATTAAACGCATGGTCCGGCCGCAGGGCCGTTCCCTACAGACAAGCCGGCCGGGGCTTGGTTGCCGGCTTCCGGGCGGCGCCGACGGCTGGCCCCGGGTGAAATAAAAAAACGGCCGGGCCGGCCGGAAAATTTTATAACGAAGGATTGCCCGCGCCGGGCCGGCCCGTTATCGGTCTCGGGCTTTCTTCAACCCTGCCCGCCTAGCCCACGCCCATCATGAACGAGCCGAGCCCGTCGGAACTGCTGGATCGCAAACACAAGCTGGTCATCTTCGCCTCATCCCTCGGCACGATCTTCGAGTGGTATGACTTCTACATCTACGGCACCCTGGCTGCCTTTTTCGGCAAGCTGTTCTTCCCCGTCGACAACCCGACCACGGGGTTTCTCTCCAGCCTGGCCCTGTTCGGCGTGGGCTTCTCCGTGCGGCCGTTCGGCGCGCTGGTCTTCGGCCGGCTCGGCGACATCGTCGGACGCAAATACACCTTCCTCATCACCATCACGGTGATGGGCCTGTCGACCGCGCTGGTCGGCGTGCTGCCGACCTACCGTCAGATCGGCTTCCTCGCGCCGATCATCCTCGTGTTCCTCCGCCTGGCCCAGGGCCTCGCGCTCGGCGGCGAATATGGCGGCGCGGCCACCTACGTGGCGGAGCACGCGCCCGCGGGCAAGCGCGGCGGCTTCACCGCCTGGATCCAGACCACCGCCACCGTCGGCCTGCTGCTGTCGCTCGGCGTCATCCTCGGCCTGCGCCAGACGATGTCGCCGGAAAGCTTCGCCGCCTGGGGCTGGCGGATCCCGTTCCTGATCTCCGTCATCCTGCTCGGCATCTCGGTCTACATCCGCCTGAAGCTGCAGGAGTCGCCCGTGTTCGCCGAGATGAAGTCCCAGGGCAAGGCCTCGAAGGCGCCGCTGACCGACAGCTTCGGCAACTGGAAGAACGGCCATCTCGTGCTGCGCGCGCTGTTCGGCGCCACCGCCGGCCAGGGCGTCGTCTGGTATGGCGGCCAGTTCTACGCGCTCTTCTTCCTCACCTCGACGCTCAAGATGGACTACGTGAACGCCTACGTGCTCGTGGCCATCTCCCTCGTCATCGCCACGCCGTTCTTCATCGTGTGCGGCCGGCTGTCCGACCGCATCGGCCGCAAGCCGATCATGCTGACCGGGTTCGCCCTGGCGGTCCTGACCTACCTGCCCATCTTCCACGGGCTGACGCGGGCGGCCAATCCCGCCCTGGCCGAGGCCATGCACCAGTCCCCCGTTATCCTCCACACGACGGAGTACCGCAGCTCCGTCGAGCTCACGATCGAGGCGGTGGTCGATGCGTTCGGAAAGGTCACCCTGCTCACGGCCAGGAAGACGCCGACGCAAACGGATCTGGCGCGCAACTACCTCAACAAGCTCGGCATCCCCTTCACGCTGTCGCCCACCCGGCCCGATGCCCCCCTGGTGCTCGACCTCGGCGGCCGCGACATGGTGACCGGATTTGACGCGAAGCAGTTTGACGCCGCCCTGGCCCCGGCGAATTACCCGAAGGCCGCTGATCCGGCCGCGATCAACAAGCCGGTCGTCGTGGGCCTGCTGACCATCCTCGTGCTCTACGTCACCATGGTCTACGGCCCGATCGCGGCGTTCCTGGTGGAGCTGTTCCCCACGCGCATCCGCTACACGTCCATGTCCCTCCCCTATCACATCGGCAACGGCTGGTTCGGCGGATTCCTTCCGCTCATCGCGTCGTCCATCGTGGTCTTCACCGGCGACATTTACGCCGGCCTCTGGTATCCCATCGGCATCGCGCTGATGTCGCTGCTCGTCGGCTGGATTGCCCTGCCCGAGACCAAGGACAACGACCTGAGCGCCTGATCCGAGACGGTAGCGCCCCTGATGAAGGACCGGCGGAAAGATCGTCGCCCGTGCGAAGTTGCCCCGGACGCCCGACAGGGTTGCTTTGGGCCATGACCGTCGTCATCTGGATCGTCATCGTCCTCCTCCTCCTGGCCGGGCTGGTCGGCTCGGTGGTGCCGCTGCTGCCGGGCACGACGCTCATCCTGCTCGGGGTCCTGCTCCAGAAATGGCTGCTGCCGGCCACACTCTCCCGGGCCGCCGCCGGCTGGATCGCGGCCTTCTGGCTGGTGTCCATCCTCGCCGACCTCGGCTGCGCGCTGCTGGGCGCAAAATGGTTCGGCGGCAGCAAGTGGGGCGTGGCCGGCGCGACGGGCGGGGCCCTCGCCGGGATGTTCTTCTCCCTGCCCGGCCTGGTCCTGGGTTCGATCCTGGGCGCCATGGCCGCGGAAAAGCCCGGCGCCCGGCGCTCCCCCGACGAGGCCGTGCGCTCCGGGGCGGGTGTCGCCGCGGGTTTCCTGCTCGGCATGGTCGCCCGGCTGGGTTGCGCCCTGCTGATGACGGGCATCTACGTCCTGGCCGTGCTGCCGTCGCGGGCCTAGATGTCCAGGAACTGCATCGGTCCGAGTTTCACCGAGAAACGCTCGTCGTAAGCCTTCACCCGCTTCCATTCCGTGCGGGTGTTGGCGAACGTCGCGTCCACCGGGATGAACAGGATGGACAGGCCCAGGTTGCCCGTGATCGATGAGATCACCGGGGGATACGCCGGGTCCACGACCGTGAAATCCAGCCGGGCCTCGCCGGCCTTGAGCTTGGCGATCAGCTTCACCCGGAACGGCTCGCGGAGCCGGAGTGTGACCGTCTCGACCTGCCGCGATTTTTTCTGCACCTGCATCCGGAGCTCGAACTTGTTCATCGGAATGTCCTGGCGGCGGCCCACCAGCGGGATCTCGAAGCTGATCCGCTCCGGTCCGTCCTCGGTCACCCGGGAGTGATCAAGGTCGAGGTTCGCCTTGCTGCCGTTGAAATTCAACGCCGGCGGCGCGCCGGCCGGCCGGTCGCTGGCCGCCGCGGCGTCGCGGGCCAGCTTTTCGCCCCGTTTTTCGCCGCGCTCGCGGTATTTCCGCAGCTGGCGTTCCGTCGGGGGCTGGCCGTCGACCTTCAGGGGCGTGAATTGCTCGGCGTACGGCTTCGAGGGGTCGAAGCGCACCACGGTGGCACCCTGCGGACTGCCCTTGCTGGCCACGATCTGCGTGGTCTCGGTGTAGGCCCAGTGCTCCGTGTCCTGGTGGTTGTGCTTGATCGCCTCCCGGAGCAGGGCGGCTTCGTCGGCGGACGCGGGCCGCGGCGCCTCCCCGGCCCGCAGACCGGCGGACGCACCCAGGAGGATCAGGGCGGAAAGAAAACGGCGCATGGTGGCTGGCACCATGCGCCGGAATTTGGTCGCGGCAATTTTTTTAAGCGGCCGGCCTCACATGCGGCAGATGAGCAGCTCGCGCTCGAACAGCAGCTCCTTGGGCATGTGGGCGTGCAGCTCGATGAACAGCTCCTCGTGGCCGAGGACCTCGGCGCGCCAGGCGGCGCGGTCGAAGGCCTGCAGCTCCTCGAACTTCTCGCGCGGGAAGTCCATGCCCTCCCAGTCGAGGTCGTCGTAGCGCGGCTGCCAGCCGATGGGGGTCTCCTTGGCGCGGCTGCCGCCCTTGGCGCGGTCGACGATCCATTTCAGCACGCGCATGTTGTCGGAGAAGCCCGGCCAGATGAACCTGCCGTCCTTGTCCTTGCGGAACCAGTTCACGTGGAAGATGCGCGGCGTCTCGGTGAGGTTGCGCTGCATGTTGATCCAGTGGCGGAAGTAGTCGCCCATGTGGTAGCCGCAGAACGGCAGCATGGCGAACGGGTCGCGGCGGACCTTGCCGATGGTGCCCGCGGCGGCCGCGGTCATCTCGGAGCCCATGGTGGCGCCCACGTAGACGCCGCTCGACCAGTTGAAGGCCTGGTAGATCAGCGGCATGGTGGTGGCGCGCCGGCCGCCGAAGATGATGGCGCTGATCGGCACGCCGGCGGGGTTCTCCCAGTCGGGGTCGATCGTCGGGCACTGCGCGGCGGGGGCGGTGAAGCGGGAGTTGGCGTGCGCGGCCTTGACGCCTTTTTCCTTGGCGAGGGCGGGGGTCCAGTCGTGGCCCTGCCAGTCCATGGCGTGCGCGGGCGGGACGTCCGTCATGCCCTCCCACCAGACGCCGCCGTCGTCGGTCAGCGCCACGTTGGTGAAGATGGTGTTCTTCGCCAGCGAGGCCATGGCGTTCGGGTTGGTCTTGACGCTGGTGCCGGGGGCCACGCCGAAGAAGCCGGCCTCGGGGTTGATCGCGTGCAGCCGGCCGTCGGCGCCGGGCTTGATCCACGCGATGTCGTCGCCGACGGTCCAGACCTTCCAGCCCTTCTTCACGAAGTTCGCCGGCGGGATGAGCATGGCGAAGTTGGTCTTGCCGCAGGCGCTGGGGAAGGCGGCGGCGACGTACGTCTTCCCGCCCTCGGGGTTCTCCACGCCGAGGATGAGCATGTGCTCGGCCATCCAGCCCTCGTCGCGCGCCATCGCGCTGGCGATGCGCAGGGCGAAGCACTTCTTGCCCAGCAGCGCGTTGCCGCCGTAGCCGGAGCCGTAGCTCCAGATCTCGCGCGTCTCCGGGAAGTGCACGATGTACTTCTCCTTGTTGCACGGCCAGGCGACATCCTTCTGCCCCTTCGCCAGCGGGGCGCCGACGGAATGCATGCAGGGGACGACACGCTTGAAATCCTTGTCGATCAGGTCGAAGACCTTCTGGCCGATGCGGGCCATGATGCGCATGTTGACCACCACGTAGGCCGAATCGGTCAGCTGCACCCCGATCTGCGACATGGGCGAGCCGATCGGGCCCATGCTGAAGGCCAGCACGTACATCGTCCGGCCCTTCATGCAGCCGTCGAAGAGGCCGCGCAGGGTCTTCTTCATCTCATAGGGGTTGACCCAGTTGTTGGTCGGGCCGGCGGCGTCCTTGGACTGGCTGCAGATGTAGGTGCGGTCCTCGACCCGGGCCACGTCGCTGGCGTCCGAGCGCGCATAATAGCAGCCCGGCCAGGTCTTCTGGTTGAGCTTGATGAAGGTGCCGTTCGCCACCAGCTGGCCGCAGAGCGCGTCGTACTCCTGCTGGGATCCGTCCACCCAGTGGACGGCAGCGGGCTGGCAGAGCGCTTCCATTTTCTTCACCCACTGGATCAGGTGCGGGTTGCTCGACAGCGGCCGGGTGGGATCTTTTTTCACTCCGTAGATGAGTTGAGGTTCGTTGGGCAGGGGGAGGGCGGATTTTTTCATCACCCCATAGTCTACAATCGGGCCTCCGGCGAGTAAAAGGGAAAGGCTGGTCATCAGTTGCCAATTAAGCGCTGTTTTTTGCTGCGGAATTCCGGCTCGCCAGCCCGCCGGTGGCCGCCAGCATGCCGGTTCATGGTGAAGCTCTGCATCTTCGTGGGCACCACGGTCGTCGGCACGGCGTTCGGTTACGGCGCGGATCTGCTGGGTTGCGACTTCCTGTGGTCCTTCATCCTGAGCGGCATCGGCAGCGTGCTGGGGGTCTGGGTCGGCTGGAAGGCCGCCCAGTATTTCAAGTGACCGGCCTCACTCCTGGGCCGGCTCGATGTGCACCGTCACGTCGCTGATGCCGTGCACGCTGGAGCCGATGAGGGCGTCCTTCACCGCATGGGCGATGGCATGGCCCTCGCGCACCGTCAGGCGGCCGTCGACGCGCACCTGGATGTCGACCAGGTGGCTGAGCCCGCTCTTGCGGGCGCGGAGCTTGTCGAGCGCCTGCACGCCCGGCACCGCCAGGGCGACCGAACGCAGCTCGTTTTCGAAATTCTTGGACACCGCCGTGTCCATCACGTCGCCCAGCGCCTGCGTGAACATCCCGAAGCCGTTGAACGCGATGATCCCGCAGGCGAACAGCGCCGCCCAGTCATCGGCCGTCTCCCAGCCCGGGCCGCCCCAGAGCGCGATGCAGATGCCGACAAACGCCGCGCCCGAGGTCATCGCGTCCGACCAGTGGTGCAGCGCCTCGATGCCGAGCGCGGTGCTGCCCACCTCCTCCCCGGCCATGCCCATCCGGCGCGAGAACCAGGTCTTGGCCACGATCACGCCCGCCAGCACCACCAGCGTCCACCAGGCCGGCCCCTGGTGCGGGGTGACGATCTCGTGCACCGCCTGCGACGCCACCCAGCCGGCCAGCCCGAAGATGATCAGGGACACCGCCAGCCCGGCGAGCGGCTCGGCCTTGCCGTGGCCGTAGGGATGATTCGCATCCGGCGGCTGCGCCGCCACGCGGAAGCCCGCCCACACGAGGGTCGACGAGAGGATGTCGAGCATCGATTCCGCCGCGTCGGCGATGAGCGCGTAAGTGTGCCCGAAGACACCGGCCGCGAATTTCACGGCCGCCAGCAGCGCGTTCAGCGCGATGCCGCGCAGCACCAGCCGGGCGCTGTCGCGGGCGCGCTGGGAAGCCTGCAGGTGGGGGTCGCGGGGGGACACGGCCCCGCAACCTAGCCGCGCGCCGGACGCACACAAGCCCGCACGTTGCACGCCGGCATTGACCGCCTCGCCCCGCCCGACTACCTTGCCGCTTCGCCATGTCAGACACCGCTGCACCGCTCGCCGCCGATCCCGTCAAACAATTCTCGGTTTTCATCCCGAACCGCGTGGGCCAGCTGTTCGACCTCACCGCGCTGCTCGCCAAGCACAACGTGCACATCATGGGCATGACCATCCTGGACACCACCGACTGTGCCATCGACCGGCTGATCGTCGACGATCCGGAACGCGCCCGCGAGCTGATGGCCGCGAACAATTTCGCCTTCACCGAATGCGATGTGCTCGTGGTGGAGATCAGCGCGGAGGCCCAGCTCAAGGGCGTGCTGAGCGCGCTGCTCACGGTCGAGATCAACCTCCACTACCTCTACTCCTTCCTGCTGCGGCCCGAGGGCCGGTCCGCCCTCGCGCTGAGCGTCGAGGACAACGACCTGGCGGCAAGCGCGCTCAACACCCGCGGCTTCAAGGTGCTCAGCCAGCGGGATATTTCGCGCTGACGCGGCGAAAAATCCTCGTCTTTGCGGAGGCCCCGGCCAGTTTCACGGGCCCCACCCGCCCAGTCCGTCCAACCCCTCCACGCCATGCCCAAATTCATCATCGAACGGGAAATCCCCGGTGCCGGCTCGCTCACCGCCCAGCAGTTGAATGCCATCTCGCAGAAATCCTGCGGCGTGCTCAAGGGTCTCGGCCCGCAGATCCAGTGGCTCGAAAGCTACGTCACCGACGACAAGGTCTACTGCGTCTACATCGCCCCGGACGAGGCGATGGTGCGGGAACACGCGAAGCAGGGCGGCTTTCCGGCCAACCGGGTCTCCGCGATCCGCCGCATGATCGACCCGACGACCGCCGAGGCCTGACCGGCCCCGGGGCGGCGCGTCAGCCCTTCGTCTCCGCCATCCGGTCGCCCTCGAGCAGGTAGAGGCCCGTGAGGTAGCCGTTCTCGTACATCTCGCCCACCTTCAGCCGGCCCTCGAAGGTGATCGGGACGTCCATCAGCGGCTTCACCCCCGCGCCGACCATCTTGACCACGACCCATTCGTTCAGCTTCGGCATCACGCCGTAGCAGCACAGCATCGGGTCCTTCACCAGCAGGAATTCCTTCACCAGCCCGCCGTCCATCTTCACCGGCAGCATGAAGCCGGTGACCGCCACCTTCTGCCGGTTGAGGGCCTTGATCTTGTCGGGGATCTGGGCCTCGCCCGAGGGCGGCGGGACGTCCGGCTTGGCCGGATCGACCTCCGGCGCGTTGTAGGTGTAGGAAGCCAGCCGGTCGAACCCGACCTTTTCGTACCCGTCGGACCCCGCCGCCGCGTCCGCCGCGTGCAGCGCGAGCGTGCCGCCGAGCAGCAGGGCGAGCAGTCCGGAGGGAAGTTTCATCGGGCGCAAGCTAGCCACGGGACCTGAATCGTCAAAGGGTTTGATATGGACGGCGGGCCTGCAAAACAGACCGGAGCAACTTGATATCGGTGCAGCCGCATCTTCGCCCAGCCAGCCCAGGCACGGCTGGACCAGTGTCCGGCCCTACCCCTGGCCAGCGAACGGCTGCAGTCATATTGTCACGGCCCTACGACACCGGCGCGATCGTCTCCGCCACGGGCACGCGGTAGGCCTTGAGCGCGGGCACAATGCCGCCAAGCACGCACAGGCCGGTGAACACCGCCGGGCCCCAGCCGAAGACCGGGTTCCACCGCAGCGGCTCGAGCACCACCCCCGTCTGCCCCCGGATGATCGCGGCCACGGCCCCGCCGAGCACGACGAAGACCGCGAAGCCGGCCACGGAGCCGAGAAGGCCGATGACCGCGGCCTCCCCCACCACCGCGCCGAAGACCGTCCGCCGCCGGGCCCCGAGCGCGCGGAGGATGGCGAGGTCGCGCTGCCGGGCGCTCATGGAATTGTAGATGCTCACCAGCACGGAACCCGCGGCCACGACGGCGACCAGCCACGCGATCAGCGTCAGCACCTGGTCGAGCCAGGCGACCTTGTTGAACAGCTCGGCCACGATCGTGCCGATGGGATAGGCGAAGGTCAGGCGGCCGCCGGCCGCGTTCAGCTGGTTGTTGAGCATCAGCCCGGCGGTCGGCGCCCGCAGCTGGATCAGCACGGCGCTGAGCTCGGTGGCGGCGAGCGGGTTGTGGCCCTTCATCGTCTGCACGCCCTCAAGCGGAATCCAGATCACGCGGTCCGCCGGCGTGTTCGTCGGTTCAAGCACGCCGACCACCGTGTAGACCTCCTCGTGCTGCTCGCCGTTCGGGTCGAAGGCGATCCCGTGGTAGGGCCGGAACGTCGTGCCGGTCGTCCAGCCGAGCCGAGCCGCGGCGTAACTGCCCGCGACCGCCTCGAGTTTTCCCAGCCGGAATAGCCGCCCGCCGGGGACGACGGCGTAGTGCCGGCCCGGGGCGTACGCGATGTCCGTGAACAGCTGTTCCACCGTGCCGACGATCCGCCAGCCCCGGAAATTGTCGCCCACGGCGAGCGGGATGGCGGCCTTCACCGCCGGGTGCCGCCGGATCATCTCGTAATCGGCGGCGGTGATGTTGCCCGGCGAGGCCTCGAGGTGGAAGATGGCGTTGAGCACGAGCTGCAGCCGGGAGCCGCGCGCGCCGAGCACGGCGTCGAAGCCGGAGTTGGTCCCCGCGAACACCGCCGAGGTCTGCGTCTTCACCACCCAGACCGTCAGCAGCAGCCCGCTCGCGAGCGCGATGCTGCCCGCGGTCACCACCGTCGAGAGGAGGTGCTGGCGCAGGCTGCGGTAGATGAGGTTCAATATCATTTTGGGAAAACGCCAAATCCCAAAGCATGTTCCAAAACGGGGGAATGGGGTGCTTGGTTTGGCATTTGGCGTTTCAAGACGCCGGCGCCGCGAGGGCCCGGTTGAGGGTCATGAAATCCTGCATGTGCTCGAACGACGCGAGCACCCGCTCGTCGTGGCTGACCAGCAGCAGGGCCGCGCCGGACTCGTGGCAGGCCTCGCGGATGAGCGCGAGGGCCTCGCGGGCGTTGCGCCGGTCGAGGTTGCCGGTGGGCTCGTCCGCGAGCACGAGCCGGGGCTCGTTGGCCAGCGCCCGGGCCACGGCCACGCGCTGCTGCTGGCCGGTGGAAAGCTGGGCGGGATAGTGCCGGTGCTTGTCGCCCAGCCCGACGCGCCGCAGCAGCGCGGCCGCCCGCGCCCGGTCCACGCCGCGGCCGAAGGCCATGCCGAGCTCGACGTTCTCGAGCACCGTGTGGCCCTGCAGCAGGTTGAAGGTCTGGAAAATGTAGCCGATGGTCTCGGCCCGCCGCCGGTCGCGCGCCGCCTCGCCGAGCGTCACGAGATTGTCACCATCGAGCCGGATCGAGCCGCCGTCCGCCGCCAGGATGCCGGCGATGAGGTGGAGGAAGGTCGTCTTGCCCGAGCCGCTCTCGCCGCGCAGCGCGATCTGCCCGCCCGCCGCCAGCGTAAACGCCGCCACGTCCAGCACGCGGTGCCGGCCGCCGCCGGGCCGGGCGTAGGACTTGGTGAGCTGGCTGATTTCGAGCAGGGGCATGACGGGAGCGGGAGCCGCTTAATATGGAGGATTAAGCCCCCTAACACGTCAATGGTTCGGACGGGAAGAACGAGATTAAACTGGCCTCGCCCCCGGGCGTTTGGCAGTTGTTGGCTTCTACCCCCTCAACCCTGCTATGAATCCATCGACCACCTGGAAACAAAAAGGCGCGCTGCTCCTGGCGCTGGCCGCGTTCGCAACCCCCGCCTTTGCCGGCGAAGCCGACATCAAGATCCCCGATCTCACGCACGTGCATTTCGACGGGCTGGGCGGCATCAGCGGCCTGACGCTGATGTACCTCGGCATCGCGATGTGCGCCATCGGCGCGGCCTTCGGCCTCTCCCAATACACGCAGACCAAGGCCCTCCAGGTGCACTCGTCCATGGCGAACGTCTCCCACATGATCTGGGAAACGTGCAAGACCTACCTCTTCACCCAGGGCAAGTTCCTCGCCATCCTCTGGGTGCTCATCGGCGCCTGCATGGTCTACTACTTCGGCGTCCTCTCGCACAATTCCGCGGCCCACGTCGTCGTCATCCTCCTCGCCTCCATCCTCGGCATCCTCGGCTCCTATGGCGTCGCCTGGTTCGGCATCCGCATCAACACCGTCGCCAACTCGCGCACCGCCTTCTCCGCCCTCAAGGGCAACCCGCTCAACACCCTCTTCATCCCGCTCCGCTCCGGCATGAGCGTCGGCCTGCTCCTGGTCTGCGTCGAGCTGTTCTTCATGATCTGCATCCTCGTGTTCCTCCCGCGGGAACTCGTCGGCCCCTGCTTCATCGGCTTCGCCATCGGCGAGTCCCTCGGCGCCTCCGTCCTCCGCATCTGCGGCGGCATCTTCACCAAGATCGCCGACATCGGCTCCGACCTGATGAAGATCGTCTTCAAGCTGCCCGAGGACGACCCCAAGAACCCGGGCGTCATCGCCGACTGCACCGGCGACAACGCCGGCGACTCCGTCGGGCCGACGGCCGACGGCTTCGAGACCTATGGGGTGACCGGCGTCGCGCTCATCGCCTTCCTCGCCCTCGCCCTCTCCAACAGCCAGGAACTCTGCGCGATGCTCATCGTCTGGCTCTTCACGATGCGCGCGCTGATGATCGTCACGTCGCTGGTCTCGTACTTCCTCAACCAGATCCTCTCGCGGGCCAAATACGGCAGCCTGAAGGATTTTGATTTCGAGGCTCCGCTCACCCACCTCGTGTGGATCACCTCGGCGGTGTCCATCGGCATCACCTTCCTCGCCTCGTACTTCCTCCTCGCGCACCAGACCGGGATCGATCCGTCGCTGTGGTGGGTGCTGTCCGTCATCATCAGCTGCGGCACAATCGCCGGCGCGCTGATCCCGGAGTTCACCAAGGTCTTCGTCAGCACGAATTCCCGCCACGTGAAGGAGGTCACCAACTGCTCCAGGCACGGCGGCGCCTCGCTCAACATCCTGTCGGGCCTGGTCGCCGGCAACTTCTCCGCCTTCTGGATGGGCCTCGTGATCATGCTCCTCATGGCCGCGTCCTACTATTTTTCCCAGAACCCCGCCCTGCTGGCCCTGATGCCGGCCAAGTTCCTCTTCGCCGCGCCCATCTTCGCCTTCGGCCTCGTGGCCTTCGGGTTCCTCGGCATGGGCCCGGTCACCATCGCGGTCGACAGCTACGGCCCGGTCACCGACAACGCCCAGTCGGTCTACGAGCTCTCGCAGATCGAGGGCCGGCCCGGCATCGCCGCCGAGATCGAGCGGGACTTCGGCTTCAAGCCCGACTTCGAAAACGGCAAATACCAGCTCGAAAAGGGCGACGGCGCGGGCAACACCTTCAAGGCCACCGCCAAGCCCGTGCTCATCGGCACCGCGGTCGTCGGCGCCACCACCATGGTCTTCGGCATCATCATGCTCCTGCAGAAAATGTATGAGCTCCAGGTCGCCTCGGGCGTCGCCGGCCCCTTCAAGCCCGTGATCGATGCGCTTTCCATCGTGCAGCCCGAGATCATCCTCGGCCTCATCATGGGCGGCTCCGTCATCTACTGGTTCACCGGCGCCTCGATGCAGGCCGTCGTCACCGGCGCCTACAGCGCCGTCGTCTACATCAAGGAGCACATGAAGCTCGACGCCACCACCGCCTCGGAGGCGGACTCGAAGGAGGTCGTCCGCATCTGCACCGTCTATGCGCAGAAGGGCATGTGGAACATCTTCATCGTCGTGTTCTGCTTCGCGCTCGCGCTGCCGTTCTTCAACGCCTACTTCTTCATCGGCTACCTCATCGGCATCGCCTTCTTCGGCCTCTTCCAGGCCATCTTCATGGCCAACGCCGGCGGCGCCTGGGACAACGCCAAGAAGATCGTCGAGGTCGAGCTCCGCCAGAAGGGCACCGAGCTCCACGCCGCCACCGTCGTGGGCGACACCGTGGGCGACCCGTTCAAGGACACCTCCTCCGTCGCGATGAACCCCGTGATCAAGTTCACCACCCTCTTCGGCCTCCTCGCCGTCGAGATCGCCGTGACCATGACCAACCAGGGCCTGAAGACCGGCATCGGCTGCTTCTTCTTCGCCGTGGCCCTGGTCTTCGTGTATCGCAGCTTCTACTGCATGCGCATCCCGGACGAGAACAGCGCCGGCATCTGACCGGCCGGCCCGCTCAATCCAACCAGGCCGCGGCTCACGCCGCGGCCTTTTGTTTGGCCCACGAATCACCCGAAACGACACGAATATTGCTCAAGCGGGGTTTGCTTCGCGCCGCTCCGATGACAGCTTGCTTGATTCCCATCCGCCGGCAAGGCCCCGGCTTCGTTCTTCGTTTTTCGTCACGCCCCTGCCACCGGCGGCTCGCGCTCGGCGGCCACCTCCGTGATGTCCGCCAGGTCGTGCAACACCGGCAGCATCTGCTCGAGCCGGGTGCAGGCCCGCGGGTCGGCGAACGTGCCGACCTCCGCATAACGCACCGTCCCGTCGGCCAGCTTGAAGTTGCCGTTCGCCCCGCCCGCCGCCTGCGCGGCCATCAGCTTGGCGCGCACCTCGGGCACGAGCGCGGCCCCGAGAAACTCGGGCTCGTTCGTCTGCAGGAACCAGGCCGCGTCGAACGCCGTGTCGCCCACCACCGCCTCCTTTGCGCCCAGGAGCACCTCGAACTTTGACGCCAGCCCCTGCCGGTGGAAATAAAAGGTCAGGCGGCCCGTCTGGCGCGGCTGCACCGACACGGCGCGCCACGTCGTGGTCGATTTGCCGCTGCCGGTGGTGAAGCTGTGGAAGCTCACTCCCCGCCCGGCCTGCTGGCCCGTCACCGTGCGCGTGGTCACGAAGCTGGCGATTTTGACCTCCCGATAGACCAGGCCGAGCCGCTGCGCCAGCGCCTGCAGGTTGGCCGTCGCCTTGCGCGCCTGGGTCACCGCCATCCAGAACACGAGGCCGAAAAGCCCCGCGGTGAAAATCAGGAACAGGATTGGTACGAAGAGGGGAAAGCCGCGCACGCGGCGATCCATTCAGATCTGACCCCACGGCGCCATGATTTTCCACCGGGGCTTTTTGCGCTTTTCCTCTCCCGGATGAAACGGGAGCCCGTGATTTTTTTACCACGGATTCCCCGGATTATTACGGATGGATCCTTGGCCCGGCTCAGGATGACCAGTCTGGGTTTCGTATCCGTGTCCATCCGGGGCAAAATGCCTTGTTTTATCTCCCGGGTTTTCGCGGGGCTTCGTGTCTTGGTTGCAAATCAACCCTTCATCGCCGGCGGCTCGCGCTCCTCGTTGACCTCGATCAGGTCGAACGAGGTGCAGGCCGGATGGTCGGCGCGGCCCATCTCCTGCTTGATCTTCTGGAGGTAGCCCGACACGCGGTCGTTCCAGCCGAGTTTCCGCGCGCATTCGTTCCAGACCTGCGCCTGCATCCGGTTCGGCCGCAGGCCCCGGGCAAAAACCCACTCGGTGATCTCGGCGTCGGTGCCCCCTTCCTTCACCCGCGCCTCGACGTCCTCGAACTTCACGTTGAGAAAGCCGCACAGCTGGCCGTCGAGGCCGACGGACAGCCCGTAGTTGCGGTGGTACTCCTCCGGCAGTCTGCCCGCCTGCCACAGCCGGATCTTGTCGAGCATCCGCCCGAGGTGGTGCAGGCCGCCGGCGGCCTTGTCGTAGGGGGAGCGGAAACCTTCCACGCGGGGCATGGGCGGAATTTTGCACAGGAGGGAACCGACGCAAGGCTGGAGGCAAATCGCGAAAACACGGAGGTGCGGAATAGCGAAAGCGGATCGGTTCCGCCCTTCCGCGTTTCCGCGATTGTTCCGGCCCCTTCACCCCGGCAGCGCGTCGTCGCACCGCCATTGCGGCCAGGCCTGCCGGACGTAGCGCTGCATCTCGGCCAGCACCGTGCGGACAAGCGGCGTGGGCTCGCCGTTCCACAGGGCCGCCACCTCCAGCGGCTCGAAGCCCTCCAGCGGCAGCACCCGCACGAGCGGATGCTTCACCATCTCCGCCGCATGGATGCTCAGGCCGATGCCGTAGCCGTTGGCGACATAGCGCGTGACCAGGTCCATCGAGCTCGCCTCGATCGCCTGCGGCCAGTCCACCCGGCGAAGCCGCAGCCCCTTCCGGAACAGCCGGCTCATCGCCTCCGTCGGCGGCAGACAGATGAGCGGCTCGTCGATCTCGGCACGCGCCCAGAGTTCCGCGGCCGACCGGATCTTGGCTTGCTTGTGGACGAGCAGCACCAGCGGCATCCGCAGCAGGCGCAGACAGCCGAGCCGGGCGGGCGGCTTGGCGTCCAGCGCGCCCACCGCGAGGTCGATCTCCCGGTCGAGCAGCCATTTTTCCATCTCGGCCTGGTAGCCCGAGCGCAGGCTCAGCCGCAGCCGCGGCGCCTGCCCGCGCAGCCGGGCGACCACCGCCGGCAGGTAGTCGCGCAGCACCAGTTCGGAGCCGGCGATGCGCAGCAGCGGCGCAGACCGCCCGCGCAGCCGCTCCGCCACCCCGTCGAGGTTTTCGAAAAACGGCCGGACAAACTCGGCCAGCTCCTCGCCCTCGCGCGTGAGCTTGAACGGCTGGCGCTCGAACAGCTTCACCCCGAGGTCCTCCTCGAGCAGGAGGATCTGGCTGCTGACCGCCGGCTGCTGGATGCCGTAGGGCATGTTGCGCACCGCGCGGCTGATGCCGCCGTGCCGTGCCACATAATGGAACAGTTCCAGGTGGTGGATGTTCATGGTCGGGGAAAAATGCCCGGCGGGTTGCGCCGAGGCAACGCCGTTCCGGCCGGAACTGGAGCGGCGGTCTATGACCGCCGGGCTTGCGCCTGCGGGCAAAGCAACGGCGCTCATTGCCGGGCTCAATGCCCGGCATCGGGTTTATCTATTAACGCCCTGGCGGCGTTTCCGGTATGCTGGGCGGCGTTCACCCCAACCTTGCCGCCCCCGCCTTCCTCCCGGATGATCCCGCCGTCCCATTTCCGATGAACCCCAACCGCAACTACCCGCTCCTGCTGGCCGGCCAGTTTCTCGGCGCGTTCGGCGACAACGCCATCCTGGCCGTCATTGTCGGCCAGCTCACCTATCTGCAGCGGGCCGGCGCCATCACCGCCACGGAATTGCGCACCCGCAACACGGTCTACACCAGCCTGCTCTTCGTCCCCTACGTCCTGCTGGCCCCGCTGGCGGGCTACCTCAACGACCGCTTCGCCAAGACCTCGTGGCTCGTCGGCGGCAACGCCCTGAAGCTCCTCGGCACCGCACTCTGCGCCCTCAGCGTCCGGTTCGGCCCGACGTGGCAGGGCCTCGGCTACCTCGTCGTCGGCGTCGGCGCCTGTTTTTACGGCCCGGCCAAATATGGCATCCTCCCCGAGATCCTCCCGCGCGCACGGCTCGTGAAGGCCAACGGCCTGGTCGAACTGCTCACACTCGTCGCCATCCTCGGCGGCGCCATCGCCGGCTCGGTGCTGGCCGATGTGTTCAAGGACCGCGTGCTGGTGTCCTACGGCGTGCTCACCGCCATCTTCGGATCGGCCCTGCTCCTCAATGCCCTCATGACGGCCACCCCGCACAAGGCGCACCTCCGGCTCGGGGACAGCGTCGGCGAGTTCACCCACCACCTGCGCGACCTGATGACTTCGCCGCGGCTCAGCCGGATCCTCGTCGGCACGGCGCTGTTCTGGGTCTGCGGCGCGGCGATGAAGATCAATTTCCAGCCCTGGGGCCTCGAGGTGCTGCACCTGCCGGACAACACCCAGATCGCCCTGCTCGGCCTCTGGCTCAGCGTCGGCGTGATGGCCGGCAGCCTCCTCGCCGGCCAGCTCCACGCCGTGGGCGACCTGCGCCGCACCCGGACCTATGGCTTCGCCCTGGCCGGCATGCTGGCCCTCCTCTTCACCGTCAACTCCTTCGCCTTCTGGCGCACCCCCACCGTCCAGCTCGGGCCGCTCCACCTCGTCATCCCCGTGGTCCTGCTGCTCGTCGCCACCGGCGTGGCCGCCGGGCTCTTCCTCATCCCGCTGAACGCCGCGCTCCAGGCCGAATCCCACCCGGAGAAACTCGGCAAGACCATCGCCGTGCAGAATCTCTTTGATAACCTCGGCATGCTGACCGCCGGAGTCTACGTCTTCACCAGCGTGAAAGTCGGGCTGAGCCCGAGCGGCGTGTTTCTTGGCCTCGCGATCGGGGTCGCCGCGTTGGTCCTCTGGCTGAAGCCCCGCGCCCAACCCGCCACCGCATGAGAACGTTCCTGCGCCTTCTCGCCCGCCTCTGCTTCCGGTTCCGCGCCTACGACACCGCGGCGCTCGCGACGCCCGGCCCGGTGCTGCTCGTGCCCAACCACGTCTCGTGGCTCGACTGGCTCTTCCTGGCGGCCGTGCTCGACGACGACTGGAAGTTCGTGACCTCGTCCACCACCGCCGAAACCAGCTGGATCCACCGCAAAATGATGGTCAACGCCCGCACCTTTCCCGTCGACAACTCCTCGCCCTACGCCCTGCGCGACATGGCCGACTACCTGGAAAGGGGCGGCCGGCTGGTCCTGTTCGCCGAGGGCCGGATCACGCTCAGCGGGAGTCTCATGAAGGTCTACGACGGCACCGGCTTCCTCATCCGCAAGACCGGCGCAAAGGTCGTCACCTGCTACCTGCGCGGCGCCAGCCGCGGCCGCTTCGTGCGGCACCACGGCTGGCGCCGGTGGTTTCCGCGCGTCTCCGCCCACTTCAGCCCGGCGCTCACCGCGCCGGTGTTCGAAAACGTCTCGCACACCGTGGCCCGGCAGAAGCTGGCCACCTGGCTGCGCGACCGGATGACGCTGCAGCAGTTCGAGACCGAGATGGCGTTCGGCCCGGGCAACGTGCTGGCCGCCGTCGCGGAGACCGCCGGCAACATCCCCGGCCGTGTCGCGCTCGAGGACATCACCTGCCAGGAACTCACCTACCGCCGGCTGATGGTCGGCACCGACCTGCTCGCCGCCCAGTGGCGCGCGCGGCTGGGTCCGGCGGCCGGCGAACCTGTCGGCATCCTGCTGCCGAACGTGAACACCCAGCCGCTGACCCTGCTCAGCCTCTGGGCCGCGCGGAAGGTGCCGGCCATGCTGAACTTTTCCACCGGCCTCCCGGTCATGCTGGTCTGCGCGCAGCTCGCGGGGCTGAAGCACATCATCACCTCGCGCCAGTTCCTGGCCAAGGCGCGGCTCGACCTCGCCCCGCTCGAGGCCGCGGGCATCGGGCTCATTTATCTCGAGGACGTCAGCCCGGCGATCTCCGGCTTCGCGAAATTCGCCGCGCTCGTCCGGCACACGGTCGCGCCCGGCGCCGGCCTGCGGGCGGGCCCGCTGCGCCCGGAGGATACCGCGGTCATCCTGTTCACCAGCGGCTCCGAGGGCGTGCCGAAGGGCGTGGCGCTCTCCCACCGCAACCTGCTCGCCAACATCCGCCAGGCCATCGCGGTCATCGACGTCACGGATGACGACCGGTTCTTCAACGCGCTGCCCATGTTCCACAGCTTCGGCCTGACGGGCGGCACGCTGTTCCCGCTGGTCCGCGGCTGCTACACCTTCCTCTACCCCTCGCCGCTGCACTACCGCGTCGTCCCCACGCTGGTCTACGACCGCGCCTGCACCGTGCTGCTCGGGACGAATACCTTCCTCAATGGCTACGCCCGCAAGGCTCATGCCTACGACTTCAACTCGCTGCGCTACCTCATCGCCGGCGCCGAGAAGGTGCAGACCGCCACGCTCGATACCTGGGCGCGCAAGTTCGGCGTGCGCATCCTCGAGGGCTACGGCGCCACCGAGTGCAGCCCCCTGATCAGCCTCAACACCCGCATGGAACCATGCATCGGCTCCGCCGGCCGGCTCGTGCCGGGGCTCGAGCACAAACTCGAACCCGTCGAGGGCGTCACGGAGGGGGGCCGGCTCTTCGTCCGCGGCCCGAACGTCATGCAGGGCTACCTCAATGCCGACGCGAACATGAAGTTCCAGGCGCTCGGCGGCTGGTACGACACCGGCGACATCGTCGCGGTCGACGCCGACGGCTATCTCCACATCCGCGGCCGGATGAAGCGCTTCGCCAAGGTCAGCGGCGAGATGGTCAGCCTCACCGCCGTTGAGGACGCCCTCGCCGGCGCCTTTCCGCAGTTCGGCCTGCGCTGCGCGGTCGCCGTCATCACCCGGCCCGACGAGGACAAGGGCGAGAAGCTCATCGCCGTTACGAACGAGCCGAGGCTGCAGCTCGCCGACCTCCGCGCCGCCATCCGCGCCAAGGGCCTGAGCAACCTGTGCGCGCCGCGCGAGATCCGGGTGGTGACCAGCATCCCCAAACTCGGCACCGGCAAGACCGATCACCGCGCGTTGGAGCGAATGCTCCCCTAGGTCAAATTAACGGATCCATGCAGAAGATTTCCCGCGAATAACGCGCATTCACCCGGATGACAGAGGGGAAACAGGAGGAAATGGGATTGCTTGTTCAAACCCACTACCCAGTGGACTGGGATTTCCGGGAATACTATTCGCGTTTATACGCGTGATTGGCGGGCAACTGAATTTTTCCGGAGTAAAGATCCCCGGAGCAAGCTTTTGGGGAATTAGACCCAAAGGGATTAAACCATACGGCCGCCAAGATCCGGGCCGACCTCTCGAGGATGGCGCGCAGGACCTGGTCCACGACCAAGCGGGCCGACCGCCTACAGGATCATTTGGACATCTACACCGCCTACAACAACGGCTACGAATTCCCGTAACGTTTTAATCAGCCGCGCGCAGCGCCGGCTGCGGAAAGTGGTTGGGCGGTCTGGTCATGAAGGCATTATCTCTAGAGTGAGACAGTAATCCTGATAGCCAACACTTCTCCAGAATGCCACGCCACCGCCATTCCGGCAGAGCACATCGACCGTTAACCGAATGCCGGACGGCCAAATCTCCTTCCGTAGAATCTCAAACGCCATGCGGCCAATGCCGCTTCGTCGTCTCTCGGGCTGAACGAAAAACTGCCGAAGATAAATCAATGTCGCTTCGCTTCTGAACAACGCGTAGCCCACCGGTTGGTCGTCGGAAAACACTACGGCCCGATATTCGCCATTCAGCCAGTTCTTCATGCGCGCCGCTAGTTGCTCAACCGTCATCGGATTCCGGTGGCCTTCGTCGCGAATCAACCGGTGATTCCATTCGGCGAGCAAGCCGAGGTCCGCATCAGATGCTTCGCGCCAAGTGAGCTTCATGTTTTGCCCAACGTTTCAGTCATCCACGAGGGCCACTGGCCCGAGTTGGATGCAGAGATTGGTTGGGCGCTCTCTTCGTCATTATAGGCCAAGATTCTTGCTGAGCGCTGGAATGAAGTAAATCGCGACGGATGGTAGCGCGAGAAATGTGGTCAATTTCGTCTGTGCCCTCGCCAATGCGATGCAACCGAGCGACTCTGGGACAAAAACCAAACACCGTATAACGAGTTCACGACCCGAGACCACGCTTCCGGCGCTCATGGCCAAGCCCATGCCATAGCTGACCACAATCGACCCAATGATCGGCAATGCAATCAAACCAAGAATCGCGATGAGCCTGGCAATCCGATCTTCCTCCATCCTTCTCTTCTGCACGTCGGCTAAAGACACATTTTGAGCTACTGCCATCTTTGATGAGGCGGGGCGCGCCATCCGGTAGATAACGACACACGCGATGATGCTGAGAGTAACTAACATGTGTTTCGCCCAGATCAACGTTGAGTTCATCCGCGCAGGCCGAAGGCCAGCGGCGGATGCGAGGATTG
>Ga0265319_1000257_pt1 | contig 40109 bp, 34 predicted proteins | sample 4824metaG_FD_192443 | JGI IMG/M metagenome (GOLD analysis project Ga0265319, IMG submission 192443) | Rhizosphere microbial communities from Carex aquatilis grown in University of Washington, Seatle, WA, United States - 4-8-24 metaG | ecosystem: Host-associated > Plants > Roots > Rhizosphere >...
GTTCACCTTTTCGACGGAAGCGCAGTTGAGTGTGCCGCTGACCAAAGATAAGACCAAAATTTCCGAAAAAATCGGTTCGTTCAGAGTCGGAGGCGCGACAAATATCAATGATGGAATCTTCGTTGCAGCCGAGTATCTGCTGAAAGAATCCCCAAAGGGCCGCAAGGTCATCATCCTGATCAGCGACGACGTCGGCACTGACGCCGGCGGGCAGGGCACCCGCGACATCGTTACCGAAACCACGGCAGCGGACGCGACGGTCTATAATCTGAAGATACCTGGATACAACCCCGCTTCGACCATCTTTGCCGCGAGCATGATTCCTGGGTTGGTGGACATTCGAAGAGTGACCGAGCAGACGGGCGGAGAAATCTTTGACGTGAAAGACGTTGCAAACCTGGACGCCACATTCCGCGCGCTGATCGACCGCATCAAGACGCGCTACACGCTAGGTTACTACACGTCCGCAAACGGAGCGGCGGGAAAGCCTCACAAGCTGGATGTTCGTCTGGCCCCATCCTTTGGGACCAAGGGGAAGAACTACCTGATTCTCGCCAAGAGCGGCTACTATTTCCGCTGACAGGATCGTGCGGGGGTCTCCATGGTTGGAGTGACATACAACAGGCAACTAAATAGCACGGGACGTTCATCTACTGGCTTGGGTACACCTGCCTTGAATATGAGAAACATTGTGAATGTCTCCTGCTGCGTGTTCCTTGGCGCGATCCTCGCAATTTCACCCGCCCGATTGATGGCCCAGGCAGAACCGGGGCCGATGACCCCGCCGCCATCGCTGATTCCCCCACCGCGCACAACGGCTAAGGCGAAGCCCAAACCGCCCGATATCCCCCCGCGGAAAACTCTGGATGGCGCTTGGAAGCTGAATCCGGATGAAAGCGACGATCCTCGCACCAAGGTTCAGAACTCGCGCGGAACACAAGCGGGGAACGGTGGCGGAGGACGCAACGGTGGAAATTATCCCGGTGGAGGCTACCCGGGCGGCGGAGGCTATCCCGGCGGGGGTGGATACCCTGGTGGAGGTGGCTACCCTGGTGGCGGAGGCTATCCAGGTGGTGGTAATGGAGGACCAAATGGTGGGCGCCAGAATAGCGGACGAAACACCGAGGATGACGCGAAGCTGGAAGATTTAATCCGACCTCCGGCTTCTTTGAGTTTCGCTATTACCAACCCCGAAATCGACGTGACCGACGACCATTACCGCAAACTTGCTTTCTTCACGGATGGCCGGAAGGTGCAGAAGCCCAAGGACGACAGCTATCAGGAAATCGCTGCACACTGGAACGGAACCCAACTCGTCTCCGACGAAAAGACCCCGCAGGGTTCGACGATGAGCCGAACGTTTGAGTTGTCATCGGATGGAGAACAGTTTTTCGAAACCATCCACGTTGACCGCGGTAAGTCCAAAGGCACGCTCGTTGTTCGCTATGTTTACGATGCTTCGGCGGGGATCGGTTCCCAGGCTAGTCACGAAACTGACCCCAATCAGCCCGTGCTCAAGAGGCATGTTGACACCACCAATAGCGTGTCAACACCAGACGGCGGACAAACAGGCCAGGCATCCGATCCGGATCAGCCGGTCCTGAAGCGCAAGCCTGACGACAGCAGTGCAACGCCAAGCACACAGACCGCACCGGCCAGCCTGCCGACTACCCAAGACAACGATCCTGACAAGCCCGTGCTCAGGAGACACACTGACAGCAGCAATACCTCATCCCAATGAAATTGCCATTGATCTATCACAAAGAAATTCCAGTCACAGGCTGGACGTTGCTATTGGCTGCGGCGCTCTGTTTGCCAGTATGCCCTTCGTTCGGGCAAGACCAACCGAAGATTTCCGTTGAAGTAAAGGTAGTCAACGTACTTGCGACCGTCCACGACAAGCACGGCCAGATCGTCTCCAATCTGGGCAAGGATGACTTCGCGCTGGAAGAGGATGGGCATCCCCAAACCATCACGTATTTTTCGAAGGACACTAATATTCCATTGACCCTGGGCCTGCTAGTGGACACGAGCCAGAGCCAGCGGCGCGTGCTCGATCAGGAGCGCACGGCCAGCCAAAGCTTTCTGGACGACCTGCTGCGAGTGGATAAAGACAAAGCCTTCGTCATTCATTTCGACAGGGAAGTCGAATTGTTGCAGGACCTGACTTCGTCGCGTCCAAAATTGCAGGCGGCACTGCAAATGCTGGACACGTCCCAACCCGATCAGCAGCAGGGAAGTTCTCGCGGCGGCGGCTCGCGATCGCATAGTGGTGGTGGAGGCACTTTGCTCTATGATGCCGTATATCTGGCCTCCGACGACGTGATCAAGAAGCTACAGGGAAGAAAAGCGCTGATCATCCTCTCCGATGGTGTGGACCACGGCAGCAAGGAGTCTCTGGTGACTGCCATTGAAACCGCACAACGCGCCGACACTGTTGTGTACTCGATCTTGTTCAAGGATGAAGACCAATCACAGAACCGGAGCCCGTTCGGCGGTTTTGGAGGCCCCGGAATGGGCCGCCACGGGGGCGGAGGCGGTCGAAGTAGATACCCCCAGGAAGAGCGCCCTGACGGCAAGAAAATTCTTGAGCGCATCTCGAAGGAAACCGGAGGACGCCTGTTCGAAGTCACGAAAAAGGAGCCGATCGAGCAGATTTACAAGACGATTGAGGAAGGACTGCGCAATCAGTACAGCATAGGCTACACGCCAGCAGCGGATGTGGGCGCCGGATATCACAGAATTGTCCTCACCACGAAACAGAAGGATATGTCCGTGCAGGCCAGAGACGGGTATTACACCGATCGGTAGTTACGAAAAAATCTTTGTTGGGAAAAAGTTGTCATCAATGGTTTGCCTCTCGGGCATGGCGGCGTTCACTGCTTCGGGTTCTGCTCCCCTTGCGTTTTCATCGTCCCGTCGGGGTTCTGCGTAGTAATGGTGACCTTCTGACCCTGCTCGAGCGCATCGGGCGGGTTGACCACAACGTTGTCTGATTCAGTGATTCCCTGCATGACTTCAACAATCGTGCCCAGATCCCGCCCAATAATAAGCTTCTTCAAATCCAAAGTGTTATCCGGGCGAACCACCGCTGCCATGGTTCCCTCCGGACGGAACAGCAAGGCATTGATGGGAAGTGTAAGCCGCTGGCCGGACAATTTTGCGTCGAAGCTGACCTGCGCATAAGCGCCGGGCAACAGCGTGCCGGAGGGATTGGGAACATCAACTTCTGTCAGCAAAGTCCGTGTGGAGGGATCGATCGCGTTGGCGGTCCGCGCGACTTGTCCGCAGAAACTACGCCCCGACATTTCGGCCAGGGCAAGGCATCCCTTCATCCCGATGCGAATCGAAGGGCCGTAGGACTGCGGCACGGACACGAAGACGCGCAACGGATCGATCTGCGCGAGGTCGAACATTTCCTTCGTGGCGGTCCCGCCGTTCCCGGCATTGATCAATGTTCCGACATCGACGTTGCGCTGCGTAATCACGCCGGAGAATGGTGCGTACACGCGTTTGAAGGACTCCATATCCTCGAGCCGCTTCACATTGGCTTCAGCCGATTGCACCATCGCCTGTCGGGCCGTGAAATTTCCGCTGGCGTTGTCGGCATCCTGTTTGGAAACGGAGTCCGTCTTGAGCAAATCCTGATAGCGTTCATTGGTCGTGCCGGCGAGGCTCAGATTCGCTTTGGCCGTGGCCAGATCGGCGCGTGCCTGCGCGAGTTGCTGATCGATTTCCGGGGTATCGATTTCCGCCAGCAGATCGCCCTGCTTCACGCTGCTGCCAATGTCCTTGTACCATTTTTTCAAGTACCCGTTGGTCCGGGCATAAAGTGGAGATTCGACATACGCCTTCAAGGTTCCCGGGAGCACCATTTCAGAGGCGCCCTCAACCGGCGTCGCACGAATCACCGAAACAAACGGCACCGCCATGCGCTCGGTTTGCTCGGCAAGCACGCGGTGCTCGTTCCGTCTTTGTAGCAGCGCATAAGCGCCGAGAATTGCGAAAACGACAAACAGAATCAGGAACCAGCGCACCATCGAGCCGAGGCCTCCACTTTTTGCGCGCGAATTCGGATCGTTCGTTGAATTGTATTGCGAGTCCGTGGGCATATCCGACATTCTCAATCTTCTCCTGAAAACTCCTGCCGCTACGAAATATTTTGTGGCGTAACCTCTGCCCGCGTCCCCGGTTTGTGGCCGCGATGCACCAGGGAGAATACGCAAGGCACCAAAAACAGGGTCGCGAACGTAGCAACGATCAACCCGCCGATGACGGCGCGGCCCAGTGGGGCATTCTGCTCGCCGCCTTCACCGAGCCCCAGCGAAAGCGGAATCATTCCGATAATCATCGCCAGCGCGGTCATCAGCACAGGCCGAATGCGAACGTATCCGGCTTGCAGCGCAGCCTGCGTGGAGCTAAGGCCTTCGTTCAGGCGTTCCCGCGCGAACGACACCATCAGAATGCTGTTGGCGGTAGCTACGCCGATGCACATGATCGTGCCCGTCAGCGAAGGCACACTCAAAGTGGTGTGCGTGATCAGCTGCATCCAGACGATTCCCGCCAGCGCGCCCGGAAGGGCGGTGATGATGATGAATGGATCGAGCCACGATTGAAAGTTCACCACGATCAGCAGATACACCAGCACAATGGCGACTCCCACGCCGGCGATCAATCCGGCAAAGGACGAAGTCATTGTCGCGACTTGCCCGCGGCGCTCCAGGCGCGCGCCGCGCGGGAGTTTAGTTCGAAACTCATCCAGCACTTTTTGAATGTCCGCGTCCACGCCGCCGAGGTCGCGGCCCTCCACCGAGGCGTACACGTCGATCATCGGCAGGCTGTCGTAATGGGAGATCAGCGCCGGCTCCACGTTGACGTTTACTTTGGCCAGATTTCCCAGCACCTCCGGCGTTTTCGTGAACGGCGAGGACGCCGGAATATTGTTGAGCGCCTGCATGGAATCGATCTTGTACTGCGGTACCTGCACGGCCACGTTGTATTCGAAACCGGTGGTGGGGTTCACCCAGTACGATGGATTGATTTGAAAGCTCGAACTCAGCGACAACAGGATGCTGTTGGCCACATCCTGCTGGCTCAGTCCCACCGACTGCGCCTGCGAGCGGTCCACATTCAGAAATAATGTTGGGTAAGAACGCAACTGCTGGACGTGGACGTCCACCGCGCCGGGAACGTGCTGCAAGCGGTTCGATATTTGCTGCGCGATGGCGTAATTGGACTGGTTGTTCTGGCCTATGATCTGGATATCGACCGGAGCGGGAGCGCCGAAATTCAGAATCTGGCTGACCATATCGGCTGGCTGGAAGAAAAACTGCGTCCCGGGGAATTCCTGCGCCAATTGCTCGCGCAGATGCCCGACATAGTATTTGGTCGGCATCCTGTGATTGGGCCTCAGGCCGATCAGAATTTCCGCATCGGATTCGCCGATGATTCCCGAGTTGCTGTACATCATGTTAATGGTGCTGTTGAACAAGCCGATGTTGTCCACGATATCGCCGAGGTCTTCCGGCGGAATTACTCGCCGGATCAGGTTATCGACTCCGTCGGCTTCTCTCGCGGTTTCTTCCACGCGCTGGCCTGCGCGGGCGCGCATATGCAGTCGGATCGATCCCGAATCGACGCTGGGGAAAAAGTCGCGCCCCAGAGCTAACGCAAAAGGCAGCGATCCCACGCAGAACAGCAGAAACAGCCCGGTGAACAGCCATGCATTTTCGAGGCAGAAACTCAGGGAGTTTCGATATCGCTCTCTCATTCGCTGAAACGCCTGCGCGAACCGTCGCTGGATGCGCGAAAAAATATCGCTGCCGGTCGCGTATTCCTCGCCATGATGGTTCTTTAGCAGATACATCGCCATCGTTGGCACCAGAGTTCGCGACAGTAAGTACGAAGCGAGCATCGCGAAAACAACCGCTTCCGCCAGCGGGACGAAAAGAAACTTCGCGACTCCGGTGAGGAAGAACATCGGGACGAAGACGATGCAAATGCATAGCGTGGACACCAGCGCCGGAATAGCGATTTCCTGCGAGCCGTCGAGAATCGCCTGAATCGTATCTTTTCCCTGCGCCAAGTTACGCTCGATGTTCTCGATAACTACCGTAGCGTCGTCCACCAGGATGCCGACGGCGAGCGCCAGTCCGCCCAGCGTCATCAGGTTGATGGTTTCGTGCAGCGCGCTCAGCATCGCGATCGAAACCATAATTGAAAGCGGAATCGAGACGGCGATGATCAGCGTGCTCCGCCAGCTTCCCAGGAATAACAGAATCATTAGCGCAGTCAGGCAGGCGGCCACCAGTCCTTCGCGAATCACGCCCTGCACGGCGGCCCTTACAAAAATGGATTGATCGAAGAATGAAGTGAATTCGATTTGCGGAGGCAGCAGATTCTTAATCTGCGGCAACTTGGCGTAAACCTGCGACACAACGTCCAGCGTGGAGGCCGCTCCCGACTTGTACACCGCCATCAGAATGCCGCGCACCCCGTCCATGCGCACGATGTTGATTTGCGGAGAAAACCCGTCGCTAACGCTGGCGACGTCGCCCACGTAGATTGTCGCGCCATTAGCAGTCTTGATCGGCAAATCGTTCAGCGCGGCAATGGTTTCAGTGGAACCGTTCATTTCGACGTTATATTCGGTCGGTCCAAGTTTGGCCGAGCCGGAAGGCAGCACAAGATTCTGTGAACTGATGGCGTTGATTACGTCTACCGGAGAAAGCCCCTTCGCCTGCAATGCCGGGATATCCAGGTTTACAGAAACCTGCCGCGTCTTCCCGCCATAGGGATAGGGAAGCGCGGCGCCGGCCACCGTTGCCATCTGGTTGTGAACGACGGTCCATCCCAAGTCGAATAGCTCCTGCTCCGACATTCCCTGTGCTTTCATTCCTAATTGAAGCACGGGAACAGTGGAAGCCGAGTAGCTAAGGATAATTGGCGCAGCGATGCCAGGAGGCAGTTGGTGAATAATAGATTGCGACACCGAGGTGATCTGCGTCAGCGCCACTTGGACATCGGTTCCGGGCTGAAAATAGACTTTGACAATCGCGCGGCCATCGACGGTTTGCGATTCGATATGCTCGATATTGTCCACAACGGTGGTGACCAGCCGCTCGTATCCGGTGACCACGCGCTGCTCCAATTGTTGCGGTGGCAGTCCGACGTATTGCCAGCCGATGGCCACAACCGGAATGTTGATGTCGGGAAAAATATCGGTCGGTGTGCGCTGCAAGACAATCGGCGTCATCAGGAGGATGACGAGGGCGGCCACGATAAACGTGTACGGCCGGTTCAGCGCGATTCGAACAATCCACATAGCGTGTTCTTGCTTCCGGTTCGGATTCCTTTAAGCCCGTTTCAGATCGGGCCATTTGCGTTGCTATCACAGACTACTACCTATTTGAAGGCTTGGAAATATGGATGCGTCAGAACTTTTTGCGTTACATTGTTTCGGGGCGGAAGGTTCGTGACGTGATGTATTTGTGACGCAAATCACATCCGTAAGGAACGGAATATTTGAATTTATTTTTGCAAATGTTATAGTGTTTCGCGTGCGCTACGACCGGTCGGAAAATATATAGCTGGCATTTTAGAAGCATCCTTAACGATCCGGTGGGGAACTTATAGAAGTGCAGGGCAATCTGCCGGGTTGTAACCCCTTCGTTGGTCGAGCGTGCCGTGTCCCGTAAATCGGAGCCGAAGGTGTGGCTCATGGAGAGGCGCTAAGACCGTCTGGTTTGTCCATCTCGGTTAGGTCTCCGAGTGTAATTTTTCGGTATGGCTCAGATATTTCACCGCAGCACAAATACCATTGCGCGCCTGAGCATTTATGGCGCGGTAATCCTCATTGCGCTACTGGGTTTTGCTGTGGACGTCGTCAACAAAACGTCCTACGTGACCGAGGTGAATGTCGCGCGCCCTCAACCTGTTCCATTTAGCCACAAGCATCACGTCGGAGAACTCGGCCTGGATTGCCGGTACTGCCATACGTCGGTGGAGGTCTCTTCCTCCGCCGGAATGCCGCCTACGCAGACCTGCATGACCTGCCATTCCCAGATTTGGACAAACGCCGCGATGCTCGAACCGGTTCGCACCAGCTATAGCACCTCCAAACCGATTTCCTGGACGCGAGTCAACGCCGTGCCCGACTTCGTCTATTTCAATCACAGTATTCACATCTCGAAGGGCGTGGGCTGCACCACATGCCACGGACCCGTCGGGGAAATGAATATTACCTGGCGCGGTCAGACGCTCTATATGCGCTGGTGCCTCGAGTGTCACAACGCGCCGGAGAATTACCTGCGGCCGCGATCGGAAGTTTTTAATGCATTTTACCAGCCGCCCAGCGACCAACTCACGCTTGGCCGCCAGCTTGTCAAGGAATACAAAGTCCAAAAGTTGACGAGCTGCACGACGTGCCATCGTTAATCGATTTAGGTTAGAGAATGCGTAAGGGTAAATAGGGGATTGATGGAAACTGAGAAGAAAATTACCGGGCGGCCCGACGTGGACATCGCCGTTCTTCGCGATGCATCCAGCCAGGGAAATACACCCCGATTCTGGCGCAGCCTCGATGAACTCGCCGAGACACCCGAATTTCGCGATCACGCGGAAAATGAGTTCCCGCATGGGGCCAACGATCCCGATGCCAAACTCGACCGTCGCGAATTGATGAAAGTGATGGCCGCATCCGCGGCTTTCGCCGGCCTCACGGGCTGCACGAAGCTGCCGACGCAACAGATTGTCCCCTACGTTCGGCAGCCCGAACAGATCGTTCCCGGCAAGCCGCTGTCTTATGCTACTGCAGTTACACTGGGCGGTGTAGCCACCGGAGTTTTGGTCGAGAGCCACATGGCGCGGCCAACCAAGATCGAAGGGAATCCCGACCACCCCGCCAGCCTGGGTGCCAGCGATGCATTCGCGCAGGCTTCGATTCTGGGACTCTACGATCCGGACCGCTCGCGCGCGGAAATTCACGATGGCCGCATCGGCAGTTGGCCCGAGTTTCAGAGCGAACTGGCCGCGGTCCTTGCGGAAGAGGCAAAAACCTCTGGCGCGGGAATCAGAATCCTGACGGGCGCGATTACATCACCATCGCTTGGCACGCAAATCCGCGCATTCCTGAAAACATATCCCTCCGCAAAATGGCACCAGTACGAATCGGTCGGGCGCGACAACGTTCACGAAGGCGCGAAAATGGCTTTCGGTGAAGACGTGAATACGGTTTACCGCCTGGATCGCGCCGACGTGATTTTGACGCTCGATTCGGATTTCCTGACCAGCGGTCCCGGCAGCGTCCGCTATGCGCGTGAATTTGCGCGGAAACGCCGCGTGGACAGCGTGGATGCGAAGATGAACCGGCTGTACTCTGTCGAATCCACTCCCACCAGTACAGGCTCGATGGCCGATCATCGCCTGCGCATGCGCGCGTCGGAAATCGAAAGCTTTGTGCGGGCGCTCGCAACGGAACTCGGATTGAATGTCGCCGCAGGTTCGGCTATTTCTTCCAGTGTTCCGGCAAATTGGATTCCCGCAGTCGCGCGCGATTTAAAGCAGCACTCCGGTTCTTCGCTGGTCGTCGCGGGAGATCATCACTCCTCAGCCGTACATGCCATGGTGCACGCCATCAATCACGCCCTGGGGGATTTCGACAAGACGGTTTATTTCACCCAGCCGATTGAAGAATCTCCCGTCAATCTATGGCAGTCGATCGGAGAGCTTGCCGCCGATATTCGCGCCGGCAAAGTGACCACTCTTCTGATTCTGGGCAGCAACCCCGTCTATGACGCCCCAGCGGATTTGGGCTTTAGCGAGATACTTCCGAAAGTAAAGTTCACGGCCCGGCTTGGGCTGTATGAAGATGAAACCTCCGCGCTGTGCCACTGGCATGTGCCTCAGGCGCATTCGCTGGAATCTTGGGGAGATGCCAGAGCGTATGACGGAACGATCTCGATCGTTCAGCCGTTAATTGCGCCGCTGTACAGCGGGAAGTCGGAAACCGATTTTATTGCACTGATCAATGGTCAGGCTGGCAAGCCCTCTCACGACATCGTGCGCGAGTTCTGGCAATCGCAGCAAACCGGTGCTGCCCGTTTCGACGCTTTCTGGGAAAAGACGCTCCGCGACGGTGTGACGGCGGGGACTGCCCTTGCGCCAAAAACAGTTGTGTTGAAATCCGGAATCGGATTGCAGGCCCCGATGGCTGCGCAGTCCGGACTCGAAATTATCTTCCGCCCGGACCCAACTATCTGGGACGGGCGATTTGCGAACAACGGCTGGCTGCAGGAATTGCCGAAGCCGCTTACGAAACTCACCTGGGACAGCGTCGCGATGGTAAGCCCGAAGACGGCGCAACGCCTGGCACTGAAAAGCGAAGACGCGATTGAATTGAAATTTCAGGGACGAACCATCGTTGGCCCCGTGTGGGTGATGCCGGGCCACGCCGATGAAAGCGTCACGGTATTTTTGGGTTATGGCCGCACGCGCGCTGGACGAGTCGCCACGGGCATGGGTTTCGATGCCGGCTGGATTCGCCCGTATGCCACCGCCTGGATCGGCGCTGGACTCGAGGTTCGCAAGACCGGCGAAAAATGGGCGCTGGCCGCAACGCAGACGCACAATTCGATGGAAGGCAGGGAACTGGTGCGCGTCGCGACGCTGGACGAGTACCGCAAGAATCCGCAATTCGCCCAAGCCGATGCCGAAAAAAATCCGCTCTCGCTATACCCCGAAGTGAAATACGAGGGCAATTCCTGGGGCATGGCGATCGATCTGAATGCGTGTACTGGTTGTGGAGCCTGCGTGGTGGCCTGTCAGGCGGAAAACAATATTGCCGTCGTCGGCAAGACCGAAGTCAGAATTGGCCGCGAGATGCACTGGATTCGCATCGACCGATATTTCGAAGGCGATCTGGACAATCCGAACACTGTTCACGAGCCGGTGATGTGCATGCATTGCGAAGACGCGCCGTGCGAGGTTGTCTGTCCGGTGGCCGCCACAGTGCATAGTCCCGAAGGCTTGAACGAAATGGTTTACAACCGCTGCGTGGGGACGCGCTATTGCTCCAACAACTGCCCCTACAAAGTGCGGCGATTTAATTTCCGGCTGTATTCGGATTGGGAGACGCCCAGCCTGTTCGGACTGCGCAATCCGAACGTCACCGTGCGCAGCCGCGGCGTGATGGAAAAATGTTCCTACTGCGTGCAGCGCATCAACGCCGCGAAAATTGACGCGGAAAAACAGGATCGCCCCGTGCGCGATGGCGATATCGTCACCGCGTGCCAGCAGTCCTGCCCGTCGGAAGCGATCGTGTTCGGAAACATCAACGATCCGAACAGCCGCGTTTCGAAAATGAAGGCGAAGAATCTGGATTACCGCCTGCTCGAAGAATTGAATACGCGGCCCCGGACCACCTATCAGGCACGGCTGCGAAATCCGAATCCTGAAATTGAGAAAGCAGCAGTCTAAAGCGGAATGAAAAATGGCAGATAGCCCGTCCGACAAACTAGCAGAGCAGATGGCGTCCGAGCCGATCCTCGGTCCCGGTTACGACATCGGGTCCGTATCGGACAAGATCAGCGCCATCGTCATGATCCGCAAGCCGCCCAAATGGTGGATTCTGGGCTTTGCGGGTGCGTTTGCGCTGGTGATGATGCTGCTGTATGCCGTCACGTATCTGTTTGCCGTGGGCGTGGGCATCTGGGGCATTACGATTCCCATCGGGTGGGGCTTTGCAATCATCAACTTCGTCTGGTGGATCGGAATCGGCCACGCGGGCACGCTGATCTCCGCGATCCTTTTGCTCCTCCGGCAGCAGTGGCGCACCTCCATCAACCGCTTTGCCGAGGCGATGACTTTGTTCGCGGTCGCCTGCGCGGGAGTTTTTCCGTTGATCCATATGGGCCGTCCGTGGCTGGCCTACTGGCTGTTTCCGTATCCCGACACCATGAAGATGTGGCCGAACTTCCGCAGCCCGCTGGTCTGGGATGCTTTTGCCGTTTCCACCTACGCTACCGTTTCCGCGTTGTTTTGGTATATCGGCCTGCTTCCGGATTTGGCCACTTTGCGCGACCGGTCCAAAAAGCGTCCAGCGAAAATAATCTATGGTCTGCTTGCCATGGGCTGGCGCGGGTCGGCGACTCATTGGTATCGGCATGAGACTGCTTCTTTGTTGCTCGCGGGTCTGGCGACTCCGCTGGTTCTCTCCGTACACACAATCGTCAGCTTCGATTTTGCTTTCTCCATCGTTCCGGGGTGGCACGCAACCATTTTCCCGCCGTACTTCGTTGCCGGAGCCATTTACGCCGGGTTCGCGATGGTTCTTACGCTTACGATTCCGGTGCGCAAAATTTTCGGCCTCGAAGATTTCATCACCATGAAACACCTGGACAACATGGGCAAGGTGCTGCTCGCCACCGGGCTGATTGTCGGCTATGGATACATGATGGAAGCGTTCAGCGCTTTTTACAGCGGCAACACCTACGAGCGCTACATGATCATGAACCGTATGGGCGGCCCGTATGCTGCATTCTACTGGTGCTTGGTAGCCTGCAATATTGTGACGCCGCAGTTCCTGTGGTCTCGTAAGGTCAGGTCGAACGTCGTCGCGCTGTTCGCCATCGCCATGGTCGTGAACGTGGGCATGTGGCTGGAGCGTTTTGTCATCGTAGTCACCAGCTTACACCGCGATTTCATGCCGTCCGCATGGGGCATGTATTACCCCACGCGATGGGACTTTATGACGTTTTTCGGAACCATCGGTTTGTTCTTGGCGTTGCTGTTCCTGTTCATTCGTTTCCTGCCTCTGATTTCCATTTTTGAAATGCGGGCGCTGGTGACGGAAGAGGAGAAGAAAGCAGCCGAGTAATTTTTATTGCAGATGGGTTGCGCGCGATTGCTAAGATATGAAGAAGCAGACCACTCACGAAATCTACGGGTTGATGGCCGAGTTCAAGACTGCCGATGAGCTGCTGAAGGCGGCCCATCGCACCAAAGACGCGGGCTACACCCGCATCGACGCGTTTTCTCCATTCCCGATCGAGGGCTTGCGTGAAGCCCTCGGTTTTCACCGCACTAAGCTTCCGGCTATCGTTCTATGCGGCGGAATCCTCGGCGGATGTGCTGGTTTTTTTCTTCAGTATTATGCAGCGGTGATCAGCTATCCCATCAACGTGGGCGGCAGGCCGCTGAATAGCTGGCCGGCGTTCATTCCGATCACGTTTGAAATGACGATTCTGTTTGCCGCAGCCGCCGCAGTGTTCGGCATGCTGGCTTTGAACGGACTGCCGACGCCGTACCATCCGGTGTTCAACGTGCCGCGATTTGCGCTGGCTTCGCGCGACAGATTTTTTTTGTGCATCAAGGCGCGCGACCCGCTGTTCGATCCGGAAAATACCCGGCGGTTTATGGATACGCTGGAAGCGCGCGAGGTGTGTGAAATTGAGCCGTAGCTTCCAACGCGGGAAACACGTCGCCGGTTTCCGGGCCTTCGCGGTCGCGGGACTCTTGCTGTTCTGCGCTGGATGTCGTCAGGACATGCATGTGCAGCCGCGCTATAACCCGTATGACCCTTCCGAATTTTTTGCGGACGGTCAATCGGCGCGCATGCCTGTTGAGGGAACGGTTCCGCGCGGGGAATTGATGCTCGGGCCGGACGAGTTGCTCTACACCGGCAAGATGAACGGCCAGGATGCTACAGCATTTCCGTTTCCGGTCACCCGCGAAGTCCTGGACCGCGGCAGGGAGCGTTTCAATATCTACTGCTCCCCGTGCCACGGGATGTCCGGCGATGGGAACGGCATGATCGTCCAGCGCGGCTTCCGGCGTCCGCCGTCGCTCCATGTGGACCGCTTGCGTAATGCGCCGCCCGGACACTATTTCGACGTGATCACCAACGGGTTTGGCGTGATGTACCCGTATAACTATCGCGTCCCGCCGCGCGACCGCTGGGCGATCATCGCCTATATCCGGGCGTTGCAACTCAGCCGTCAGGCATCCATCGATGACGTTCCGCCAGCGGAGCGGAGAAAATTGCAGGGCGGATCCTGATGAGTCAAAACGCGAACAACTCGCTGGGTTTGGAACGGCTGACGATGCCGCTGGTAATGGCCGGTGGCGTTCTGCTGCTGGTTTGCGTCGCTGCCGGACTTCATGACGCCAATGATTTCTTCCAGTCTTATCTGGTTGCGTTTCTGTTCTGGATCGGCATAACGCTTGGCTGCCTCGCCCTGTTGATGGTGCAGCATCTCACAGGTGGCCGCTGGGCGCTGATCATCCGTCGAATCCTCGAAGCCGGCACCCGCACGCTACCCTTGATGGCGGTGGCCGCTTTACCGCTGCTTGTTGGCATGAGGACTCTTTACAGTTGGTCGCGTCCCGATCAATCCGATCCCGTCATTCTCTCCAAGCATTTATATCTGAATCCCACATTCTTCATCGCCCGAATGGTCTTCTACTTCGCCATCTGGTTCTTGCTCTCATCCACGTTGAACAAGTGGTCGCGCGAGGAAGACGTCGAGGGTAGTCCTTCCTTATGGGCGCGCTTTGAAGCATTGAGCGGTGGAGGGTTGGTTCTCTATGGCTTAACGGTGACGTTCGCCTCGGTCGATTGGGTAATGTCCCTCGAGCCGCGCTGGTACTCCACCATCTACGGAATGCTCTTCATGGTTGGACAGGCGCTCGCCGCGCTGGCATTTTCGGTGATGATCCTGATCTGGCTGTCCGAACGCGAGCCTTTGTCGGACGTTGTCCGGCCTTCCTATCTTCAGGACCTCGGCAGCTTCCTTCTGGCGTTCGTGATGCTCTGGGCGTATCTGGAATTTTCGCAGTACCTCATCATCTGGGGCGGCAACCTCACCGAGGAAATCCCCTGGTACATCCGGCGCATGCAGGGCACCTGGGGACACATCGGCTTGTTGCTGGTCGTATTGAATTTCGCCCTGCCGTTTTTCCTCCTCCTGTTCCGCCACGTAAAACGCACGACGCGCTCTCTCGCCATCGTCACCGGACTGGTTCTGCTGATGCGCCTGGTGGACATGTACTGGATGGTTCTGCCCGCGTTCGGCGGCGGTAATGTTCACCTCACGTGGATGAATGTTGTCCTCCCCTTTGGTTTGGGGGCGATCTGGTTCGCGTATTTCCTCTGGCAGTTGCAGCGCATGCCGATTCTGCCGGCGCACGATCCACGCATGGAAGGAGTAGCCGAACATGTCGTCGAACATGGATAAAACCCACGGCGCTCCGGCAAGTTCACAGGGATATGAAGGCAGCGACGCGAATGTGCGCGGCGTTCTGATGTTCCTGGTGTACCTCGCACTGGGCATGGTTGCTTCCTGTCTGTTTTGCTGGTGGCTGTTTCGGTATTTTTCCGTGGTTGAAAGAACTCCGGCACCGGCCTCGCCTTTTGCGGAGACGCGGCAGTTGCCGGTCGGACCGCAGTTGCAGGTGAATCCTCGCCAGGATTTGCTGAAGTTCCGTGCCGAGCAGCAGAACTCTCTGGACTCCTATGCCTGGGAAGATCGTGACGCCGGAACGGTTCGCGTCCCCATAGACCGCGCGATGGAGTTGTTGCTGAAGAAGGGATTGCCGGTTGCCTCTGAAAAATCCTCTGGCGAATCGGATAGGTCCGCCGAGGCGGTCAAGCCCGCTGAAGGGAGCGCCCGACAATGATTCGCGCATCCATTGCCACGCTTTGCGCCCTGATGATAGCGGCGACTGCCGCCTCGTTGCGCGCGCAGCAGGCGACCACTCCCGCAATTCTGAACCAGGTGAATATTTCGCAGCGCCTCAATGAGCGGATTCCGCCGGAGCTTACCTTCCGCGATGAAAACGGAAATGCCGTGCGTCTAGGCGATTATTTTGGGAAGAAGCCGATCGTGCTCTCGCTCGTCTATTTCGAATGCCCGGCACTGTGCACAGAAGTCCTGAACGGGGAATTGCGGTCAATGAAAGCGATCTCGATCGATCTTGGCAAGGACTACGAAGCCGTCACTGTAAGCTTCGAACCGAAGGACACTCCGGCGCTGGCGAAAGCAAAGCGCGATGTTTACGCGGGACAGTACGGACGCACCGGCACCGTGGATGCATGGCACTTCCTTACCGGCGATCAACCTTCGATTGACGCGCTGACCAAGGCCGCCGGTTTTCAGTACGCGTATGACTCCGCGATCAAGCAGTACGCTCACGCTGCGGCCATCATGATCCTGACCCCCAACGGACGCATCGCCCGCTACTTCTACGGCGTGCAGTATCCGGGACGCGATTTCCGTCTCGGTCTGGTCGAGGCCTCGCAGGGGAAAATCGGCACGCTCACCGACCATGCCATTCTGTATTGCTACCAGTACGATCCAATGACCGGAAAATATGGCCTGATCGTGATGAACGTAGTGCGCGCGGGCGGTCTCTTGACCATGCTGGCGCTTGGACTTTTCATGTTCATCATGTTTCGGCGGGAGAGCAATCATCCGGCCGTGCCACCTGTTGCAGGAGTAAAAGTCCTATGAGTTCGGCAGCGCAAAGGACGAACCTTTAATGCAAGCTCTTCCATTCCAGCCCGACCAGGCTTCCTCGATCGCGAGGTCGGTGGACCATCTCTATTATTTTCTTACTCTCATCACTCTGTTTTTCACGGTCCTGATTTTCTCGATTATTTTCTATTTCATGATCAAGTACCGGCGGCGCTCGCCGAACGAGCGTCCCAAGGCAATCGAAGGGAATGTGCCTCTGGAAGTCTTGTGGACCGCCATCCCCACGATGATCGTGGCCGTGATTTTCGTGTGGAGCGCCAGCCTGTATTTCCAGAATGCGGAACCGCCGCAGGGCTCGATGGAAATCTTCGTCACCGGCAAGCAATGGATGTGGAAAGCCGAGCATCCCGAAGGCCAGCGCGAAATCAACGAACTGCACGTCCCGCTGGGCCGTCCTGTGAAGCTCACGATGACGTCCGAAGACGTCATCCACGATTTCTTCGTCCCGGCATTCCGCGTCAAGAAAGACGTCCTGCCCGGCCGCTACACCTCCATGTGGTTTGAGGCCACCAAACTCGGCACCTTCCACCTGTTCTGCGCCCAATATTGCGGCGCGTATCACGCGGGCATGATCGGCTCGGTGATTGTCATGGAGCCCGACGACTACGAGCGCTGGCTGGAGGGCAGCGAGCAGGGCGTAACCATGGAAGCCGCCGGAGAAAAACTGTTCAGCGAAAATGGCTGCGGCAACTGCCACGTTTCCGACGGCAAGGGGCAGGGTCCGTCGCTTCTGGGCGTGTACGGGAACCCGGTGCATCTCTCCAACGGCCAAACGCTCAACGCCGATGACGTTTACATCCGCGAGTCCATCGTAAGTCCGACGGCAAAAATCGTTGCAGGGTACAAGCCGGTCATGCCTTCCTTTCAGGGACAACTGAGCGAGGAACAGATCATGGACCTGGTCGCGTACGTGCGTTCGCTCGGCAAGCAGGCAGGGAAGCAACAGGAAGAGGGGAAGAAATGAGCACGGCCACGCTGGAACCGCGCGTGAAAGCCCCGCGCAATTATCTGAACGCCGAATACGGCTGGAAGTCCTGGCTGTTCACGCTGGATCACAAGCGCATTGCGCTGCTGTACATGATTTCAATTACCGTTTTCTTCATCATTGGCGGAACGTTCGCCGCGCTCATGCGCATTCAGCTGGTCGAGCCGCAGGGCGCGCTGGTGCAGCCGGAAACCTACAACAAGCTGTTCACGCTGCACGGTGTGGTGATGATCTTCTTTTTCCTGATTCCGTCGATTCCCGCCGTGCTGGGAAATTTCCTCGTGCCACTGATGGTCGGCGCGCGCGACCTGGCCTTTCCGAAACTCAACCTTCTCAGCTGGTATATTTACATCGTCGGCGGCATATTCACGCTATATGCGGCAATCGCCGGCGGCGTCGATACTGGCTGGACGTTCTACACGCCTTATAGCAGCACGTATTCGAATACGCAGGTCACGGCGGTTGCGGTTGGAGTATTCATCACCGGATTTTCTTCCATCCTCACCGGCCTGAACTTCATCGTCACCATCCACAAAATGCGCGCGCCGGGATTGACTTGGTTCCGCCTACCGCTGTTCATCTGGGCCATGTACGCCACCAGCCTCATCATGATTTTGGGAACCCCGGTGCTGGCCATCACCGTATTTCTTCTGGCGCTCGAGCATCTGTTCCACGTGGGAATTTTCAGCCCCGCGCTCGGTGGCGATCCGCTGCTGTTCCAGCATCTGTTCTGGTTCTATTCGCATCCGGCCGTTTACATCATGATTTTGCCGGCAATGGGTGTGGTGAGCGAGATCATCGCGTGCTTCTCCCGCAAGCGAATCTTCGGCTACAAGATCGTCTGCTTTTCCAGCGTGGCGATCGCCGTCCTCGGATTCCTGGTCTGGGGACATCACATGTTTGTCACCGGACAATCCGTGTACGCCGGACTGATCTTCTCTCTCCTGAGTTTTCTCGTGGCGATTCCATCGGCCATCAAAGTTTTCAACTGGACATCCACCTTGTACAAAGGTTCGATCTCCTATGAAGCCCCGATGCTCTACGCTCTCGGCTTCATAGGCCTATTCACCATGGGCGGCCTCACCGGCCTGTTCCTGGCGTCGCTCGCCACGGACGTCCACCTGAACGGAACGTACTTCATCGTGGCCCACTTTCACTACATCATGGTCGGCGGCGCGGTGATGGGTTACCTGGGCGGAATGCATTTCTGGTGGCCGAAAATTTCCGGGCGCAAATATCCCAATGGCTGGGCAGCTCTGGCAGCGGTAATTATTTTCGTTGGATTCAACCTTACCTTCTTTCCACAGTTCATCATGGGCTACCTCGGGATGCCGCGCCGTTACGCGTTCTACCCGTCCGAGTTCCAGGTGCTGAACGTGATGTCCACCGCAGGCGCTTCCATTCTGGGCGTGGGCTATCTGATTCCGCTGATCTACTTCATCTGGTCGATGCGTTACGGCCCCGTCGCCGAATCGAACCCCTGGGGCGCGACAGGCCTCGAATGGCAGACTCCATCGCCGCCGCCAACCGAAAATTTCGCCGAAATTCCGGTAGTCACCCAGGAAGCGTACGCCTACTCGGCAGAGGAGGCGGAAGGACATGTCTGACGCACACGCCGAACAAGCCGCGCACGAGCACATCGGCCTGAAGCACCAGTTCGAAAACCTCGATCAGCAGCAGGATGCCGACACGCTCGGAATCTGGCTGTTCCTCGTCACCGAAATCATGTTCTTCGGCGGCGCTTTTGCCGCCTACGCCATTTTTCGCTGGCTCTACTTCGCCGCATTCGAAGGCGGAAGCCACATTCTGGATATCCGCCTCGGCGCGGCCAACACAGTAGTTCTGCTAGGCAGCAGCTTGACGATGGCGCTCTCAGTGCGCTCGGCGCAAACCGGCAACCGCCGCGCCCTGGTAATTTTCCTGATCCTCACAATGATCCTCGGCGGCGTGTTCCTAGGTGTAAAGGCCTACGAGTACAACCAGAAATTCGTCGAGCACATTGTCCCCAGCCTGGATTGGGCCCCGGAGGGAAAAGTCTTGGCGGAACTCGCCCCCGGCGGCCTCGAACACGCCCAGCTCTATTTCTTTTTCTACTTCGCCATGACCGGCCTGCACGCCATTCACATGATTATCGGCATGGGCCTGCTGCTATGGCTGGTTCTCCGTGGCCGCAGGGGAGATTTCACCCCCAGTTATTTCGCCCCAGTCGAAGTCATCGGCCTCTACTGGCACTTCGTCGATATCGTCTGGATTTTCCTGTTTCCGTTGCTATATCTAATAGGCGGGCGCTACTGATGTCACACCATATCGTCCCACTGAAGACGTACATTATCGTTTTTCTCAGCCTAATCGGCCTCACGCTGCTCACCACAGGCGTAGCCTTCATCGACCTCGGCCCCTTCAACACGGTAGTCGCGCTAGCCATCGCATTCAGCAAAATGTTCCTCGTCGTCTACTTCTTCATGCACCTCCGCCAAAGCGGCGGCCTGGTCCGCGTAACAGTAATAGCCGGCTTCTTCTGGATGGCTCTGCTAATCGCCCTGACAATGTCCGATTACCGCACCCGCACCTGGACCCCAGTCCCGAAAGCATGGTCCATAACCGCGCCGCCGACACATCCGTAACCGAAGCGGACAGCCGGACGCAGGTTCTGGTAGCACAGGTTTCAACCTGTGCGGTTTTGGTTTAGATTGTGAATTCGCCTTTACATCTGCTTCGAATGACTTAAAACACCCGGCCATTACGCCAGTAGCAAGCACATTTCATTAAAACGAGCTCACATCCAAACCAAAACCACACACACTAAAGTGTATGCCACCAAATACACTCCTCCAGTGGCACACACTTCAGTGTGTGTGCTTTTGGTTTTGAATTTGGGTAGCGTACCCTTCGATCATAAACTGAATCAGGTAGCACAGGTTTCAACCTGTGCGCTTTTGGTTTTTGTTTCGCAGCGATCGACTCAAGACAAAAGCACAAACAAAACCAAAACCAAAACCAAAACCGCACAGGTTGAAACCTGTGCTACCTACTTCTCCCGACGCCTGGTTTCCTCTTCATCACGGCCAGTTGCATGAAATTTCATAAAGTTGATGGTGCCGCCGACCCGTTCTATTCTCAAAGACTCTAACAAGTCCGAATGCTCAACATGCCCCTTAATCGCATCTAGTCGTAAAAAGCCGAAAGGGTGCGCCACCCACGAAAGGCCAGCAATTGTGTGCTCTATTGAGCAGACGAATACCGAGCTGAATGGGAACATTGTTCAATCCGGCGCACCAGGAAACATATCTAAACAGACTGCATAAATAACTACCGAAACAGGAGCCGCTTTCAGCAAACGCAGTTAGACAAAAATATGAATACCGAGTCAAACGAAGAATCGGCAACCAAGCCTGGGCCAAGCAAGTCTCTGAAGAAGGTCCTTGCGCAAAGCGAACAGGTCAAGGCCATGGTGAAGGAGTCCGCCGAAGAGTTGTCGTCGGTCAATGACGGGATCAAGGAAGAGCTCAGCAACCACGGTCCGATGCCTGGAGTCGAAAGCGCCCTCGAAAGAAGCGAGGCAGTTGAAGACAAAGTGCACAACGCCTCGGAAAAGCTATCGGCCGTGAATGTTGCGCTCAAAGATGAAGTCCACGAGCGGCACGTCCTCGAAGATAAATTGGCTACCGTGACAGAACAGGGAGCGGCCGATCGCCATGCCGCACTCCATGATATTTTGACGGACCTTCCCAACCGCGCGCTTTTCTACGATCGCTTGGAACACGGATTTCAGCAGGCAAAACGCCACGGCTGGACATTGGCGGTGATGTTCGTGGATCTGGATGGATTCAAGATTATTAACGATACGTATGGGCATGAAGCCGGCGACAGCGTCCTGCGAACGATTGCGAATCGGCTCAAAGAAAGCACTCGCGGCGACGACACGGTTAGCCGCCACGGTGGCGATGAATTCCTGATCCTGATCAACGAGGTCCGGGAAGAGACGAATATTTCGGCCATCGCCGAAAAGCTCATGAATAAAATTAAAACTCCGTGTAACATTCGCGTACAGGACCTTTCCATCGACCGAATTATCACCGCAAGTATCGGAATTTCGATCTTCCCGAAGCATGGAACAACTGCGGAGACGCTCGTGAAGAGCGCCGATAATGCGATGTACGTGGCCAAGCGAAGCGGAACAGGTTATTCGTTCGCCGAGTGAGAAATTAACATCGCCGTTTGTGCGTGTATACGCCCAGCAGCTCCGATATCAATGGGCGGACCAGCCTTTGAGGGCAGTTTTGAATTTCCGGGTGGCACACTCTTCATCCACCGCGGCGGATGAAGAGTGCAGCTTCTTGCTTCCGTCGGAATTCTAAAATATGAATTTCCCCCCAACGTTCTTCGTTTTTATCGGTGGATGTTCAGGAGCATCCGTAAATCTAAACCCCGCCCCTTCGAAGCCCACGAAGCAGCGCGCACCCGCAATATCAAAGGCTGAAGCACCCGGCATCTGCATCTAATGATTTAAAACCTCCTGCCAGTACACCAGTAGCAAGCACATTTCATTAAAACTAGCTCACATCCAAACCAAAACCACACACACTAAAGTGTATGCCACCAAATACACTCCTCCAGTGGCACACACTTCAGTGTGTGTGCTTTTGGTTTTGAATTTGGGTAGCGCACCCTTCAATCATAAAGTGAATTAAGTAGCACAGGTTTCAACCTGCGCGCTTTTGGTTTTTGTTTCGCAGCGATCGACTCAAAACAAAAGCACAACCAAAACCGCACAGGTTGAAACCTGTGCTACCGACTTCTCCCGACGCCTGGTTTCCTCTTCGTCACTGCCAATTACATGAAATTTCATGAAGTTGGTGGTACCGCCAGCCCGTTCTATTCTCAAAGACTCTAACAAGTCCGAATGCTCGCCTCGCCCGGCAGTTTTTGGCGTGATGAGACATCGGAAGGATTACATCTCGCTGCAAATCCAATCCCAGCCCCTTCGAAAGACACGAAGGAGCTCCCACCGGAAAAACCAAAACCGGTATCTCATCGATACACAGTGGTGGTACCATTCGCCCGCGGGTTTAGATTATGCGAATTCGCCGAAAGGGCCTGCCAACCGCCCAGTGTAATCGTCAGCGATGTCGACGACTTCGAAGGGTATATTGCCTAAAATATATAGTCAGCATATTATGATTCACGTAAGTCAAGCATAAAGGATTTAATGATGAAGAACCTTTTCGCAATTGCTGCGGCTTTACTCATCGTGTCGACGGCCTCAGCACAAACAGCTAATCCAATAAAAAGTCGAATTGTATACGACACGACAGACCCGAATTCTTCGGCAGTGGTTCCGCTCCTCATCCAGAAGATCGCAGCTCAACCAAAATTCTTCACCTTGGTCAATAATGACGAAAAAGACTTAGCCATCATTGCTGATTGTTTTAGGGACTCTGCCAGCGACACTTATTCATGCTTTTACGCCGCTAGCAAATGGCTCGGTGGCAATCAGGCGTTCCTCGGTGGTGCAGTTGTTGTTAAGAAGTCGGCAGATGATGCAGCTCAGGCAATGTTTTCAAGCATCCTCCAAGACGTCGTGGAACGCTGGAATAAAACGGATCGCCAAATGCTGATAGTCGAACTTGAGACATGCCTCACATTAACAGAATCCAGTTGTGCCGTTCCTCTACCACTCATTCCTGAGTTGAAGGTCAAGTCGATCAATCTATCCCAGTACATGCGCAACGGTGGTCTAAAGCCGTGACACGAGTATCACCGAAATGACAGTCCCAATGAACAAATTCTACTGGCAGATACGAGGATATGACAGCACGACTCCGGTCTTCGAGAGGACTGTCGAACTTGGCCAGTTCACTGACGACCAGATAAAACGGTTGCTCAAAGCTCTGGTAGCAAAAGCTGGGCTAAGTTATGACGAAATGGTCGGCGCGTACGCGAAACGCAGAACCAAGTTCGCAAACGACCTTCTCTCCGTTCACAAAGATATTGAGTTCAGTGCTTACACTTGTGGTTCTAACCCACATTTCGTAGCCGCCATTACAGATGAAAACGGAAGAATCGTCCGCCACTCAAAACTGCCCTAAGACGGGTGGGCCAGCCTTTGAGGCAGCTTTGAATTTCCGGGTGGCGCACTCTTCACGCCTTTTGTGAAGGGTGCGGGTTTTCGTGGGTGACAGGCGGGTGAGCATTTCCGCGCGATAGCTTGCGCGATAGTTACCAACCAACTGGTTTTGAAAAAGACCCCTTAGCATCTTGCAGGGTTGCCGGGAATTGGCTAGCAAGCAGGTGCCCCTGCCGGATTCTCTTCACGAAAGTAGCGTACCGCTGCAGCTCTTTGCTGTGATGTTGGTGAGGGTTAATAATTCCAACGGGCATGTGCAGTTCTTGAGAGACGATCCGTACCGGCTCTGCGAGATCGGAATCGTTCGTTATGAGCACTGCAACCTCGAATTGCTTGAGGAAAGCGTCCCGAACCAGATGTGACGCAAGGTTGACATCCGATCCCTTCTCTTCGGTTTTTTCGACCCAGACTCTTTGAGGGGGAGTGACCGTCGCCAGATACATCGGGACGGTGTGCGTTAGGAAATGGCCGTATTTGATCGTGAGATTCGGAAGTGTACGCAGCGCTCGAATGTACAAACCTTGATCGTGAGCTGATGTCGGCTTGCTTGGCCTGGCGCTTACTCTTGCAGTGAAATACTTGATTTCTTGGATAGTGTCCAAGGGAAGGAGAGCTTGGCAAAGGCGAGCCAAATTGAGCCATTTGTACGGCGTCCCCTTTAGCGCGCCGTAATAGAGGTTGAACCCGTCGATGTAAACGTTGACCTTAGCCACGAATTCTCCAGGTCGGAAAACAAGTCGCGTCGGTCCCATTGACGCGAAACAAAAATCGAGTATAATAACAATGTATCCCCCCTGTCCCTTAGTGGGCAGGAAGCGAAGCCGACCTTTGGGTCGGCTTCAGTGTTTTAGCCCCTGTAAAAATGCCCTTGGTGGGTGGCACGCCCCCCTGAACCCTTCCCAGCAATTTTGACCGTCGTGCTCCCAACAGCCTACTTCTCGTAAAAGTCCTTAGCCTGAATAGGTTTACTATAAATGCCCAACTGCAGAATCTCGATCTCCTTCTCGCGGTCGAAAACTTTATTGGGAAAGAATATCCTCAGCACAGCGCGAAGCCCGCCAAATCCCAGCCCCACGGCAACGGCCAGCAGCATAATGACGCCAGTCCCCAGAAACGCCCCGACCACGATACTGCTGATCGTCGGATCGGTCAGGGTGTGCTTGGGCTCATCCCACATCACCTGGCTCTCATACTGCACCTGATCGAGCAGCCTATTGGCGACGTCCCGCGAAGGCGCTCCCACCACAATGGCGATCAGGGAACTGGACCGCTTCCCGAACAGGACCGTCTGATTCGTCGGCACGCCTCCGGGAGGATCGAACGTAAACCGCCGCAGCATTCCCTTGAACTTGTCGGCGGCAATCTGCTGCGTCGGGTAGGAGGCAATCAGCAGGGTGACGTCCTTATCCGCCACGCGGTACTTGCCGAGAATAGTCTCCGCGCTGTGATCGAAACCGACCCAGTCGTCCGTCCCCAGAGGCACAATCTGAGCCAGTGCGCGTGGACCCAAAACGTATCGCTCGGAATTTTTGACCAGCCCTGCCTCAGGTAGATGATCGCCGATGGTGGGAAACGGAGTGCGATCCGCAATCTTCTCCAGCGACGCGACAAGCTGCTTCAAATCAGCGTCCGGCGGACGCGCGGGCTTGGAAGACACATCGACCAGAAATGCTCCCACAACGATCAGCGCGCGGTCGCCGGTTACTCCGGCATACGAACCCAGGTCCACGGGCGCAAACGTGTCGTTGCGAAGGTACGTGTATGCCCCATAGGCGGAGCTGGGATCGCGGAATTTGTAGAGGGTTACGTCAGCCGTTCCGCCGGTTCCCGCATACTGACGCCGCTCCAGCGTCTTCAACGAATATTCGCGAAAGATCGCAGCGTCAGAACCCAGCGACCCCGCAAGCCCCGTAGAGGGAATAAGCACAGAAGATTCCGCCGCGTTCCAGCCTGCGAACGAGGAGGGAAGCACACTCTGGGCGCTGGCCGGGAGCGATGTGACCAACAGAAATAGAATGGCAATGGGTATGAGTCGCCGCATGTCTCTATTAGTTAGACGCTGGAATTCTACTGCGGATTCGCGGATCGATCAATTACCCCGGCAGGACGGTTGCCCTGGGCCTGGCGGACTTGTACCTGATTCATGGCGAGGCTGTTGGTGCTCTGGAGGTACTTCTCGATGCCGCGGTAGAGCCCTTCGGCGACCTTCTGTCGGCTTTCGGGCTTTTTCAGCCACTGCTCGTCGGAGGGATTCGAGATAAAGGAGATCTCGGCAAGCACCGAAGGCATGTTCGCCCCGATCAGCACGACGAAGGGAGCTTTGCGGACGCCGCGGCTCTTGTCGCCCCGGTTCACGCCTTCCACGCGGTTGGCGAGCGAATCCTGCACCGTGCCGGCCAGATCCCGCGACTCCTCGATCTTTTCGTTGCGCGCGATCTTGTTCACAATGTCCTGCAAGTCGTGGACGGCGTTGCCGGACAAGGCGTTCTCGCGCGCCGCGACTTCCATGGCGTCGCTCGATCCGGTGAAATTGAGGTAGTACGTTTCGATCCCGCGCGCCTGATGATCGGGGCTCGAATTGGCGTGGACCGAAAGGAACAGGTCGGCCTTGGCCTCGTTGGCGATCTCGGTCCGGCGATCGAGCGGGATGAACGTGTCATCGTCACGCGTATAAATCACGTCCGCCGCAGGCAGGCGTTGTTGGATGAGCTTGCCAACGCGCAGCGCAACGTCCAGGCACAAGTCCTTTTCCATCAGGCCGCTAGGCCCAATCGTGCCGGTATCGTGCCCGCCATGTCCGGCGTCGATCACGATGCGTCCGATTTTCAAACCCAGTGCGCGGCTGAGCGATTGCTGCCCGGCGCGCGGCATTTCCGGAACCGATGCCGGGCCCATTTCTTCCGCCTGATCGTGCGCCGATTTCGTCCCACGAACCGTCTTCATTTTCGCCGATGCCGGGCGCGCCACCAGCGGTGGCATCGCAGTGCTGTTCTCGGCCGATAGCTGCGGCGATGTGGAAGAATCAGATCCGCTCGCAGAATCTATATTCTGGACTCTTGCGGAAGACGCCGGCGCCGCTTTCAAATTTTTCTTTATCCCCGTCTTGGTTGTGCTGCTCTCATTGGAAGCCAGCTCAGGTTTTGCAGGGGCCTTCGCAGCAACGTTCCTGGCAGGCGCAGGATTCGCAATGGATGCGGGCGGAATATCCGTCGTGGTCGGGCCGGGCGGGGGAGCGGTGGCCCGCGCGACTTCCTCTGCTGAGGCGGAACTGCCGTACACATCCACGATGAGGCGATAAGGATCGGGCAGCAGGAAGACGGAATAATCTTTTGCCTGATTGACCTCGAGGACGACGCGCACAACGCCCTGCTGATTCTGCGCGACGCGCACGCCCTTCAGGAATCCGCCGCCGGGTATTTCGATCGGCTTATGGAGCAAGTCCGAATTGATTTTGGTTCCTTCGATGTCGAAATAAATGCGGTCCGGCCCGGAAATCCGCGCGGCCTGATATTTTACTTGCGCATTCACGTCGATCACGATGCGAGTGTAGGTATCCGCATTCCATGTACGAATGCGCGTCACTTGTGGCGCAGAGCTGTGCGCGGGATTGATTTCGCTGGCTGCTCCGCGAGTGGTATCCGTAGTCGGCAGCGCATTCTCCGCAAGGGTATCTTTCACAGGAGGACCAATTTGGGTGGACGAACGATTTGGAGTTAATGAACGATTTTGAGCTAGTGAACGATCTGAAGCAGGACTTGGAGCAGGCTTTAATGCAGCTTTCGCCTCCGTGCCATTGCCGTTCAAGCCGGCGATGATGGCGCGAACTTCCTTCACATGAGTGGATTTTGGATGCAGCGCGATGAATTGCTCAAAAGTTTTTTGCGCGAGGACAGGATCGTGCAGGTCGTCCTTCTCGATATTTCCGATGGCCAGCATCGCGTCCTCGCGATAGTGGCTCGTGGGATATTCCTTCAGCAGGAACTGGTACGAATTTACGGCCAGTTGATAATACTTTTCATCGAACAGATCGCCCATCGCGCAATAAAGCTCGGCGACATGATTCAGCGCTGCGGGAACCTCGGCGGCGCGCGGGGTGATCAAATAAACCCGACGGTACGTTTCGACAACGGAAGCGTATTCCTTGAGTTTGCGGTCTTTTTCAGGCTGCGCTTCGAGTGTCTGGCGTTCTTTTTCCGCGTGATCGAATTGAGTTTTGGCGTTTTCGCGGCGCGGAGAGGTGTCCGCGCGGGTGAGAATAGGCAGCAGGCACAGAACTACCAGTACTGCTAAAATTATTTGCAACTTCGGACGAATTGTAACGGCGTCGCGCCGCAAAATTTCGCTCATTCGTTGGTAAACACCACCCGTCCGTCATCGCTCACCGTGCGATAGATGCCACGCGATGAACCGAACGCGCTGTGAAGTCGATCGGAGCCGGGCCGATAGTAGGAATCGGTAACTTTCTGAACGTATTCGCGCGTTTCCCGGTAGCGTGGAACTCCCCTGGCGCGATCCACGGCGCCTGGACCGGCATTATACGCCGCCAATGCCCGATCCAGATCGCCATTATAACGCTGCAAGAGCGTCTGCAAATAGCGAACTCCTCCGTCGAGGTTCTGCTGCGGGTCGAAGGCGTTCTGCACGCCCAACTGCCTCGCCGTTTCGGGAACCAACTGCATCAACCCCAGCGCCCCTTTGCTGGAAACCGCCTTGGAGTCCCAGTGCGATTCGGTTTCGATGACGGCGCGAATCAGGGCCGGATCCACGTTATAGCGACCGGAGACTTCGCGAATCATGACCTCGATCTTCTGACGGTTTGCCTGCGCCTCCGCCGTCATTATGGAAGACGCGCTCTGCGGCATTTGGGTTGTAAACGGCCTGGAACCAGAGGCCGTCGAGAACCCTCGCAGGGAGGCTCTTGCGATCTTGGGAGCGGGCGCGGGGTCCGCATTCACGAAGAGCCGCTTGCCGCTGGAGTCCATGTAGGAAACGATCTGGCCATGTGTAGGAATTGTCCACAAGGTCAGTGTTCCGAATAGGATGCACGTCATTTTATAGTCTCGCCATGTCATAGGTCATCTCTGGGAAGGCAGCGCAATTTTGTTTCCTGCGAAATAGGCACGCCAACGCGACAGGGTGAAGGATCACCCACACGTTTCTGGACGCACCCCGGATTATAACATCTGGTCTATTAGGGGATATACGAGGTCAAGGGCTGTTTTTAGCCGGGATGTGTCTTTTCCGCCAGCCTCGGCCAAATCGGGCCTTCCTCCGCCCGAACCGCCGACTTCCTTGGCCGTGGCCTGGACGATCTTTCCGGCATGCAGCTTCGAGGTCAAATCCTTGGTAACTCCTGCCAATAGAGCGACTTTGCCATCTTCTTTGGTGCCCAGGACGACCACCCCGGAGCCCAGCTTCTGGCGGAGGCTGTCGATAAGCTGGCGCATGGTGTCGCGGTCCACTCCGTCGATTTCGGCTGAAATTACCTTAACCCCTTTGATTGTGCGGGCTTCCGCGATCAGGTCGTCCAGCTTGGAAAGCGCGCCCTTGCGTTTCAGGGTTTCGAGCTGCTTTTCGAGCTGGCGCACGGTCTGGTCGGCGCGGTCCAGGGCGGCACCGAGGTCGTCTTCGTTCACCTTGAGGCGGGTGCTGAGTTCGCCGAGAATCTGTCGAGCGTGCTGGTAGTCGGCCAGGGCGGCTGCGCCGGTGATGGCCTCGATGCGGCGCACTCCGGCGGCGGCTGACTGTTCGACGGCAATCTTGAACACGCCGATATCGCCACTGCGCCGGACATGTGTGCCTCCGCAAAGCTCCTTGCTGTAGAAGCCGCGCGGAGCCGAAGCGTCGGGAATCGTCACGACGCGGACGTTCGCCTCCGGGTAGCGGTCGCCGAAGAAGGCCAGCGCGCCGGAAGCAAGGGCATCATCGATCGCCATGATATCCGTCGTAATCTCAGAATTGAGCAGGATTTCGTCGTTCACCTGCTGCTCGATGTCGCGCAACTCGGCGGCGTCAATGGCAGCGAAGTGCGAGAAATCGAAGCGCAGTCGTCCCGGCTCGACCAGCGACCCGGCCTGCTTGACGTGCGTGCCGAGTATGCTGCGCAGCGCAGCGTTCATCAAATGCGTCGCCGTGTGATTGCGCTTGATGTGCTCGCGGCGCGCGCCATCGGCGATAACGTTGACCAGGTCGCCCCTCCGAAGAGTCTCTTTCGCGACAATCCTGTGCGCAATGAGACCAGCAATGGGATAATAGGCACCCTTGACTTCGGCAAGTTGAACTGCCCCCGCGTCGTCGAAGAAACCGCCTGTATCGCCCACCTGGCCTCCTGATTCGGCATAGATGACTGTGCGATCAAGGATTACTTCAGCCTCTTCGCCTGCGATGATCTCCGGTACATTTACATTGGCTTTAATGATTGCTTCGATTTTGCAATCGCGTGCAGACGTAGCTTGATAAAACTCCGGCTCCGTTCGAATGACACCAGCGAGTTGAGTGTATTGAGGACCAGCGGCCTCTTTATGACCGCCCTTCCAGGATGCGCGTGCCTTCGTACGCTGGTCTTCCATCGCGAGGTCGAAACTTTTCCAATCGACGCTGATTCCCGCGTCGCGGCACGTTTCCTCGATGATGTCGCGGGAAAGCCCGTGTGTGTCATAAAGCTGAAAGGCTTTCGTGCCAGAATACACCCAATCTTTTTCAGGGTCAGGAAGTTTCTCAAGATTGTCAGGAAGGAATATAGACTTACTCCAGCTCTGCTGATCGAGCCAAGAATACGGAATCGAGTAAGCATTGATAAGCTTACTGAGGGTCGAAACGTTTGCCTCAAGGCGCTGTCCGGGCTCAATTTGCTCGAAACGAATTTTGTCGAAATACTCTATAACTTTGGCTTGGCCCTCAGCGAGACGTTGTTTTTTCTTGAGGGTAGGTTGAAGGTCTTCATATAATTTACGGACACCTGTCTCAACAACTCGAAAATATCTGTCTTCTTCGGCTCTGATTACCTTCTCGATGTGCCAGAGATTATCCTCAAGTTCTAAATAGATATCTTTCATCTGTTCTACAACGGAGCGGGCCATATTGGTGAGTACGTATAGATTTCCACCAAGAAACCGGGCGTGGCGTATGGCACGTCGCATAATCTTTCGGAGCACATATCCGCGTCCCTCATTTGACGGAATGACGCCGTCAGAAATTAGAAACGTCGTAGCCCGCGCATGGTCGGCAATAATTCGCAGGGAAGCGAGATTTTGAGGTGTATCTGTAACGGTAACACCGACGTAATGTTTCGCCAATCTTATGAGGTCTGAGAACAAATCCGTATCGAAATTGCTTATCTTGTCTTGAAGGACAGCAGCAAGGCGTTCGAGTCCCGCTCCAGTATCAATCGAAGGCTTCGGTAGAGGCGTAACCGTGCCCGACGTGTCGCGGTTGAACTGCATGAACACTAGATTCCAGATTTCGACGTACCGCCCGCATTCGCAGCCGAATTCGCAGTCCGTGTGGCCTTTGTCGGACGCGGCGGGGCCCATGTCGTAGTGAAGTTCGCTACACGGGCCGCAGGGGCCGGTATCGCCCATCGCCCAGAAGTTTTCCTTCAGGCCGGGGACGGGAATGACCCGGTCTTTCGGCGCGCCGATGCTGATCCACAGATTCATGGCCTCTTCATCGACGCCCATGATGTTTCCGGGCGCGACTTCCGCGCCGCCAAACACAGTGAAATAAAGCTTTTCGACAGGAATTTCAAACCACTGGGGTGACGTGATCAACTCCCAGGCGTACCCAATGGCATCCTTCTTAAAATAATCGCCGAAGGAAAAATTCCCCAGCATTTCGAAAAACGTGTGGTGTCGATTAGTGAAGCCGACATTTTCAAGGTCGTTGTGCTTGCCGCCGGCGCGGACGCATTTCTGGGACGATGTGGCACGCGTGTAGTCGCGCTGCTCCAGGCCGAGGAAGACGTCCTTGAACTGGTTCATCCCGGCGTTGGTGAATAGCAGCGTGGGATCGTTCACCGGGACGAGCGACGAACTGCGGACTCGGCGATGGCCGCGCTGCTCGAAATATATCAGAAATTTCTCGCGAATTTCGTTGCCGGTCATAGGGGATGTGATTCGTGACTGGTGACTTGTGATTCGTGAAAAAGCATGTGGCGCACCCGGTCACCCATTTATTTCTTTAACTCCGCGAAATCATTATCGCAGAGGGAGCAGGCAGTCGCAATGCGCCACAAGTAGAACAGACTTTTTACCCTGAGCTACGAAGGGCAGCCTGTTTTCTTTGGGTTTTTGCTCACTTTAAAGCTAACCGGGTGCATTGATCCGACATGAAGTTTGTGCCGTGACAAAAACCAAAAGCGGACAGACTGCCCTTCGTAGCTCAGGGTAAAAAGTCTGTCCTACTCTTGCGACTCATCCACGTGGACCTTGGCCAATGCTCGCAGCTCTCTGCGGATTGTGTCGGCGGCGAAGCCGGCGCGGAGCAGGCTGTTGTAGATTGAAGCGGTGCGGCGCTGGTCGAGCGGACCGCGTAGAGTCTTGAGGCGGCGCGTTAGCCGGGCGCGGACGACTGCGCCTTCATCGGATTCACCGATGCGCTCTGCAATCGCGGCTTCGATGTGGCGGTCAGGGACGCCGCGGGCGCGAAGGTCGCGCGCGATGCGATACGCGCCCTGCTTGCGGATTTCGGCGCGTTGGCGCACGAACTGACGGGCGTAGCGTTCGTCATCCAGATACTTATGTTCTTTAAGGCGAGCGAGAATCGGCGGAACGGTTTCTTCCTCCTCCGCGCGGCGTTCCAGAAAGGTCCGCATTTCATACACCGAATAGGCGCGGCGTGAAAGAGCGTTGATTGCGCATGTGTAGAGATCGGTTTCGCTAGAAAGTTTTCTGACTACCGGGCGCATGGGGAAAGCATAGAGGCTTGAAGGCACGGAAGTAAAGGAAGTTAATGATGTGAGGGAAGTGAAGGAAGGCGAGGAAGAGGGGAAGCGAGGGAGAAAGATTGGATTCAGGTGGACATCTCAAATTTCAAATTTGAGATGTCAAACCTAAAACCACGAACTATTTACGGACGGTGCGATCGAACTCGGTCATGGTGCGCTCCATTTCCTCGCGGGCGGAGTCGGAGGCGGAACGGATTCCCTGGATGCGCAGCTTGAAGTCGTCGGGGTTGGACGCGCCGAGCAGCGCTTCGTCGTAGGTGATCAGTTCGCGCGTGTAGAGGTCGAACAGGGATTGGTCGAAGGTCTGCATGCCGTACTGGCTGGTGCCGGCGGCGATGGCGTCGTGAATCAAGCGCGTCTTGTCGGGATTGATGATGCAATCGCGGATGTACGCGGTGGCGATCATGACTTCGACTGCGGGCACGCGGCCTTTTTCATCGGCTCGACGGACCAGGCGTTGGCTGATCACGGCCTTTAGCGTGGCGGCCATTTGCAGGCGAATCTGTTTCTGCTCGGGGGGCGGAAATACGGCGATGATACGCTGAATCGTTTCCGTCGCATCGAGAGTATGCAATGTGGAGAAGACCAGGTGACCGGTTTCGGCGGCCAACAATGCCGTGGCAATCGTTTCCAGGTCGCGCATTTCGCCGACGAGGATGACGTCAGGATCCTGACGCAAGCCTGCGCGCAGGGCGGTCGAGAAGTTTGCCGTATCCACCTCGACTTCGCGCTGGTTGATGAAACTCTTTTTGTCGCGATGCAGGAACTCAATGGGGTCTTCGATTGTAATGACGTGATCGGAGCGCGTGGTATTGATGCGGTCGATCATCGCGGCCAGAGTTGTGGACTTACCGGAACCGGTCGTTCCGGTGACGAGAACCAATCCGCGCTGCTCTTCGCAGATCGTTTCGATCACGCGCGGCAAGTCGAGGTCTTCTATGGTGCGAATCTTGGTGGGGATGACGCGCAATACCATCCCAACGTTTCCGCGCTGCTGAAACACGTTGACGCGGAAGCGCCCCAGGCCGGCTACGCCGTAGGCCATGTCCAGCTCCGCGGTCTCCTTGAATTTCTGCTTCTGCCGGTTGGTCATCATGCTGAACGCCATGGAAAGCATCTCTTCCGGCGTGATGCGAGGCACGTCGGTAAGCGGATGCAGCGAGCCATCGATACGGAGATAGGGGTGGTTTCCCACCTTCAGGTGCAAGTCTGACGCCTTGGTTTCGACAGCTCGGCGCAGCAGATCGTCAACACTCAGGGCCATGGTTTGCCAGTCTCCGCAGGAAAAGAACTTCGTCCGAAATTAGCACCGGGGAATGGCAGGGGCAAGCACGCAGCGAAGATGTGATGCCGCCTAGTAACGGGAGGTCCCAAACGCAAGGAAATGAAGTCTTTACCGTGGGAGGCGTGGAGGTTGTTTCAGCCCAGTTCCGCCAGTGCTGCTTCCATTTCGGAACGCGCATGGTCGTCGCCCGTGCGCCGGGCGGTGGCGATGCCGACAGTGAGGGCGGATCGAGCTTCCTCTGCTCGTCCTAAGCGGGCAAGAAACTGGCCATACTGGAAATAGGCGGCAACGTAGTCGGGATTCGAACCGATCAGCGTCTTGAATTGCAGGTCGGCGGCGTCGGAATCGCCGGAGTTGGCGCACTCCATGGCTAGGCCGTAACGGGCGAACGCGTCATTGGGTTTTGCGGCTACAAATTCTTCGAGCATCTGGCGGCGTGTTTTCTTCTGTGGTTGGGTCATGGCTTGGATGCGCGTATTATAGTCGGCCAGACATCGATTGCCAAATCGCTGTCGCAATTGGGAGTTACGCATGAAATCGTCTGCAAAGATGTTGAAGAGGAAGGGAACTCGCGACGACGGCCGGTCGGTCGCCGATTCGCGCACGGAGATGACTGAAATCGTTCTCCCTCAGGAAGCGAACCTTCTGGGGAATATTTTGGGCGGACGCGTCATGCACTTGATCGACATCGCGGGAGCGATCGCGGCGCATAGGCATTGCCATTGCCAGGTGGTGACAGCATCGGTGGACCATCTCGATTTTCTGAATCCGATCCGCGTGGGCGAACTGATCGTGCTCGAAGCGCAAGTGAATCGCGCGTTTCACACTTCACTGGAAGTCGGCGTCGAAGTGTTTTCGGAAAACTACAGTAAGGGAGACCGGAAACATACGACCACGGCGTTTCTGACGTTTGTGGCCCTCGATGAGATTGGCAACCCGTGCCCGGTGCCGCCGTTGATCGTGAGTTCAGACGAAGAGCGCCGCCGGTTTCGTGAAGCTGGAGATCGGCGCAAAGCCCGCCTAGAATCGCGCGCGAAGCAATCCAGTTAGTTCACTTGAGCGACCCAGGCTGGGTTGGTTGTCGGTTGAGGGCTTCCGCCGGCGGGTTCCTCGGTTACGGCAAGCGCGACAATTTCCGCTACAGGCATGTTCACGGGAGCGATGATGGCGATCTGGCCCTCTGCATTCGGGCGGAAGATGGCGACACTCATCGGCTTGCCTGTTTTGGGTACAAACCATAGCTGAAGAGTGCGCGCCGAGGGCATGGACGGCATCTGGTCGGCAGTAATCGCCACGCCCATGTGCGGATGCAGATAGGCATGGACCATTGGCATGTTTTTGTCTACCGGCATGAGCTTGAGGGGCTTGGAATCCGGCGACATCATCACTGAGGTAATCATGCGGCCCAGTGTGAGTTGATCCTGCAGCGCCTTGCTCTGCATCGTTGCGAGTTTCATCTGGTGGCGCAGATCGGCCAACTGCGCGTTTTGATTTCCCATCTGGCGAATCGAATATCCGGTCAGAAGCGCGAGTGCGGCCGCGGCGGCCCAGGCCCACGCAGGGAAAAATGCGCGGCTTGGTTTGGGTTTGGCAATTTCGGTGACGTTACCGGAAGCCCTGGCAGCGTCCAGGATTTTTCCCTTCAGCGACTGAGGCGGTTGCGCGTCAGGAGCCATTTGCGCGAGTTGCGCCACCACCCAGCGCGCTTTTTCGACGCCCGGCGTGCATTGCGCACACGCCCTCGCCAGGTGCGCTTCCAGTTCGGCGCGCTCCTCGCCTTCGAGCACGTCAAGCGCGTACTCTTCGTAAAGCAGGGCGAGTTGTTCGCAATCCATCAAGAACGTGCCTCCTCAAGCGATTCCCGCAGACGCAGTAAGCCGCCGCGGATCCAGCTTTTTACAGTCCCGAGCGGCTCGCCGATAGCCGCGGAGATTTCGCTGTGCGACATGCCGTCAAAAAATGCCAGTTCGATCGCGCGACGCTGCAGGTCGGGCAGGGAACTCATCAGCGAGCGCACTTTTTCCGCGCGCCGCGATTGGTCCATCGCGCCTTCGGGATCGGGACGAACAACCGCAGACGGCGGCAAGTCGAAATCGGCCGAATCCTCCCGGCGGCGCTGCTTCTCGCGCTTCAGGCGCAGGAAATCCAGCGCGCGGTTTCGCGCCACGGTGAATAGCCACGGTCCCAGCGCCCCGCGCGTGGCCTCATACCGTTTCGCGTTTTGCCAGATTTGCAAAAATACGTCCTGCACGATTTCTTCCGCCGAACCGGGCTGCTGCGAAATTCGGAGGACGAGGGAATAGACAGGGCGGGAATAGCGGTCGTACAACGTTTCCAGTGCCGCGGAGTCACGCTGCAGAATGCGCTCCATCAGCGACGCGTCCGTCGGCTGGTCACTTTCCGGCCACGTTTGAACCACCGCAAGCAGCAAAATCGCTTTCCCTTTCCGCTCCACCTGTAATACGGAGTTGCGGGTCAATTGGATGAAATGGCGGCGCTAAGTCGCGCCGGGACATCTTACTACGATCCGCGAATGGGAATGCAATTGCGGAAGATTCCTAGCGGCCATCAGCATCCGTAATCCTGACAGCCCCGGAGGGGCGACACAACGTAGCCCACAGCGGAAGCTGTGGGGAAACACAGATGTTTTTTCGGAAAACCCCGTCAGGGGTGACACAAAGTAAGTTGCAGCATGCAATTAGACAACTACCGAAATTTCGAGGAACGAATAAATAGTTTCGTCGATGTCTTTGTGTCACCCCTGACGGGGTTGATGCAATCCCGGACGCCCCCCCCACAGCTTCCGCTGTGGGCTACGTTATTTCGTCCCTCCGGGACTTAGGAGGCCCCTCAATCAGACTAGGAATTATGCATGAGCGACGGATCCAATTCCCGCGACGCCGATGGACGCCAGATAGATGCGCGCGGCTTCGGCAGTCTGATTTGCCTGCTCGACGCACGATCCGATCGATGGGCCGGACAGGTAATTTCCTGCGAGAAATAATCCCGGCACCGAGGAAATCGCTGCGTTGAGCGCGGAAACAGTGTCGGTATGGCCAAGATTGTATTGCGGGATCGCGCGGGCGTAGCGATGGACCAGTCGAGTGACCGGCGGTCCGGCGATGCCGAGGACGCGTCCCACTTCGCTGCAGATAGTTTCCGCGATTCGATCGTCGTCCCATTCCAGAAGCGATGGATCCGTTGCCCCGCCGGCAAAGCTGGTGAAGCAAGCCATGCCTTCCGGCGAGCGTCCAGGGAAAAGCGAGGAATTCCAGACCGTGCCCAGCACGTGGAGGCCTTCGCTGCGAGGGACGAGGAATCCGAATCCGTCGCCTTTGTGGCCGATTTGCTCTCGGCGATAGCCTGCCGCCACCACCGCTACGGGCGCGTACTCGATACGCGCGAACGAAGCAGCAAACTGTTCCGAGACACTCTTCAGAATTTCAGAGGCTGCGTTCACGGGCGCAGTTACGATGACAGCGTTCGTCAGAAAAGTCTCTCGGTGACCGTTCCGCGCGATATCGATTTCGAACGACGATTTCCCGTTGACTTCGCCGCGTCGCACAGCCGTGACGGTCACCCCATTTAGCAATGCATCGCCAATACGCGCGCCCAGAGCACGCGGCAAGGTATCCATGCCGTCGCGAAACGAGCAAAGTCCCGCGCGTGGCGTCCCTTTCGGGGGACGCGATTTCATCGCTCCGCGCAGCACGCTTCCGTATTTCAACTCAAATTCGTGGAGCTTCGGAAAAGATGCTCGCAAACTTAATTTTTCCGGATCGCCCGCGTAGATGCCGGAAACAAAGGGAGCGACGAGCCGTTCCAGCAGTTCATCGCCGAATTTTCGGCGGATGAACGCTGCGATGGATTCGTCCGTTTCAGGCGGGCGGGAGCGCCGAAACATTTCCGTGAAGATGCGATATTTCGTTTGCGCGCCCAGCAAAGGCGTTGTCAGCAGGGAAGGCGGCGCGAGGGGCGCCTGGACCAGCTTCCCGTGAAGCAGGATATATCGCGGAGCATTCGAATTCGCATGTAGAAGTTCGTCCTTCAGGTCAAGCGCGTCAATCAGTTTAAGCAGCGGTTCGGTGGAGAGAAAACTCTGCGGGCCCAGTTCGAACCGGAATCCATCCTGTTCTCGCGTCGCGATTACACCGCCGGGAGTGGCGCCAGCATTGAGCACGCGTACGGGGATCCCCGACTGCTGCAGGTGATAGGCGCACGCCAACCCGGAAATTCCTCCCCCGATTACAACAACTGGGAATGGTGTTGGCGCCGCGATGGACACGAGACCTCTATCTGGGTGCTAAAGCGTTTTCGAAAACAGCGGGCGGCTTTCCAGTTGCTGCTTTTCCAGATATGGATCGAAGACCATGGCGATATTGCGAATGAAGATGCGTCCCAGCAGGGAAGTGCTCAACACGCCGTTTTCGAAGTCCAGCAATCCGTCCGAAATAAACGGCGCGAGGCGCGCGATTTCCGCAGCGAATGTTTCGCCAAAGACGATGCCGAATTCCTGCTCGATTTCGCTGGTGTGCAAAACCCCGTGGCACAGGATGCGGTTGATGACAGTGCGGCGCAGCAGATCGTCCCCGCTCAAGCGGTAGCCGCGAATCGTCGCGATGCCTCGGCCCTCGATGCGTTCGCGGTAGTGAGCGACGTCGCGGTCATTCTGCGCGTAGCACGAGCCAAGCCCGCTGATCGCGCTGACGCCCATTCCGTACAGATCCGCTCCGGCCTTCGTTGTGTAGCCCTGAAAATTGCGGTGCAGCGTGCGTTCGCGCTGCGCAACGGCGAGTTCATCGTTGGGCTTTGCGAAATGGTCCATGCCGATGTACTGGTATCCCGCGTTCAGGAAATGTTCCAGGCCCGCGCGGAAGATTCGGAATTTCTCCATGCCCTCAGGCAGGCTCATGGCCAGAGCGCCCTGCTGTTTCTTAAGCCAGGGAACGTGCGCGTAGCTGAACATGGCGACTCGGTCGGGCGCGAGCGCGACGACTTGATCCACCGTATAGGCGAAGCGCTCGGCGGTCTGCAGCGGCAGGCCGTAGATCAGGTCCACATTGATGCTATCGAACCCAAGCTGCCGCGCGCTGACGATCAGGTCGCGCGTCATCTCCAGCGGCTGCACGCGGTGAATGATTTCCTGCACCTCAGGATGAAAATCCTGAATGCCCATGCTCAGGCGGTTGAAGCCGAGCTTTCGCAGCGTTTCCAGATGCGCCTGCGTGGTGACGCGCGGATCGATCTCAATCCCAATTTCAGCGTCCGGCGCGAACGTGAAGCGCTCCGCCGTGAAGCGGAAAAGCTGCTCCATTTGTTCGGGAGTCAGGTACGTGGGCGTGCCGCCGCCCCAGTGAAATTGCACCACGGGGCGGTCGCGCGACACAAACCGGCTGACATGCTCGATTTCCCGCTCCAGCGTCTGAATATAAGGCGGCGCGACGCTGTGATCTTTCGTAATCACCACGTTGCACGCGCAGAACAGGCACAGGTTTTCGCAGAAGGGAAGATGCATGTACAGCGAGACAGGCGTGCGCTCCGCATTCGCAGTCGCGTAATATTTTTCCAGGTCGTCCGGCCCAAAATTATCCTGCCACACCGGCGCTGTGGGATAGCTGGTGTAGCGCGGCCCCGGCCGATTATATTTCTCGAGGAACGCTTCGGAGATTTCAAAACGTTCGCGGTTGAGTTGCAGATGGAGGCTCGAATCGCTCATTGATTGCTACTAGCGCGCCCCTTCCGACTTCGCACTCGCCGTGACCGGTACGCTTTGCCCGGCTTTCACGAAGGCGCGCGCATTTTCCACGGGTGTCTGTTGGAGGATTCCGTGGCCGAGGTTCAGAATGTGTCCGACGCCGCCGGATTTTTCGATGGCATCCAGTGCCGCGCGTCTCACGCCGTCTTCCGGGCCAAGTAGAACGCACGGATCGACATTGCCCTGCAGCGCAATCCCCGGACCGACTTGTTCGCGCACAGTCGACAGGTCCATGCGCCAGTCCACGCTCAAAACGTTCGCGCCCGATTCGGCTACTGCCGTCAACAAGTGGCTGGACGCTTTCGTGTACAGGATCACTGGCGTATCGCCGGCAGCCAGTTCTTCGATCAAGAGCTGCGTCGCGGGAAGTTCAAATTCGCGGTACTGCTCGAGCGTAAGTTCGCCAACCCAGGTGTCGAACAATTGCACCGCGGATGCTCCCGCTGCAATCTGCGCTTTCAGGTAAACCGCTGTGGCGCGC
>Ga0265319_1000259_pt1 | contig 40074 bp, 32 predicted proteins | sample 4824metaG_FD_192443 | JGI IMG/M metagenome (GOLD analysis project Ga0265319, IMG submission 192443) | Rhizosphere microbial communities from Carex aquatilis grown in University of Washington, Seatle, WA, United States - 4-8-24 metaG | ecosystem: Host-associated > Plants > Roots > Rhizosphere >...
CGCGCTCGCGGTCGACGACGAGCTGAGCATCGGCGAGCTGGCCGAGCTACTCGGCGAGGGCCAGCCGAACGTCTCCCGGCATGCCACGGCGTTGCGGCAGGCCGGGCTGCTCCGTGACCGCAAGGAGGGTACCCGCACTCTGGTCCGCGTCGCCACCGAGGCGACCCGCGATGCGGTCGTGGCCGACGCGTTGACCAGCGGACGGGCACTGTGCGAACGCGATGGAAGTCTGGCCCGCATCGCCCGTGTTCTGCGCACGCGCGAGGCGGCGGCGCACGAGTTCTTCGCTCGAGCCGAAAAGGGCAAAGTCGACGCGGTGCCGGCCGAGATCGGCGCGTATCTCGCCGCGCTCGGACAGCTTCTGCCGCGCCGCACGCTGGCCCTCGATGCCGGGACCGGTGACGGTCGCTTGATCGAAGTCCTCGCCCCGCTCTACGAACGCGTCGTCGCGGTCGATCGCTCGGCGGAGCAGCTCGGCCGCGCTCGCGATCGGGTGGCCACGCGCGGCTTCGGCAACGTGACGCTGCTTCAAGCGGAGCTCGACTCCGAAGACCTCCAACGCCTGGTCGGTATGGCGACCGACGGCGCGAAGACGCGCGGCGGAGCGGACGCGGTGTTCGCGTCGCGCCTGCTCCACCACGCCCCGCAGCCGGCGAGAGTCGTCTCCCAGCTGGCCCTACTCTGCGCGCCGGGAGGGGCTCTCGTCGTTCTCGATTACGTGCGTCACGACGACGAGTCGATGCGCGAGCAGGCCGACGCGTGGCTCGGCTTCGAGCCCGCCGAGCTGCGCCGCTTCGCGCGGGCCGCAGGGCTCGAGGACGCGCGCGTAATCAAGATCCCGTCGTCGCTGTGCGGCGACGGGCCGGACAAGCACCTGCCCTGGCAAGCACTTCTCGCCCGGAATCCTTCCGGGAGCGTTCACGGTAACCGTCGGCGAAAAGAGGGACGATCATGAAAGACAACGTGCGCGAGAACTACAAGGTGAAGGACATCAGCCTGGCGGAGTGGGGTCGCAAAGAGGTCTCGATCGCCGAGAGCGAGATGCCCGGGCTGATGGCGCTCCGCAGCGAGTTCGGACCGAGCAAGGCGCTCAAGGGGGCGCGGGTCGCCGGGTGCCTGCACATGACCATTCAAACGGCGGTGCTCATCGAGACCTTGATCGAGCTCGGCGCCGAAGTCACGTGGACGAGCTGCAACATCTTCTCCACGCAAGATCACGCGGCGGCCGCCATGGCCAAGAGCGGCGTCCCGGTCTTCGCGTGGAAAGGGGAGACGGAGAAGGAGTACTACGATTGCATCGACATGCAGCTCCGCGCTTTCTCGGGCGGGAAGCCGCCGAACATGATCCTCGACGACGGGGGTGACCTCACCTCGGTCATCCACGAGAAGCACCCCGAGTTCTTCACCGGCTCCGACCCAATCCGCGGTCTTTCGGAGGAGACGACCACCGGCGTTCATCGGTTGTACGACATGGCGCGAAAGGGAACGCTCAAAGTCCCGGCGATGAACGTCAACGACTCGGTCACCAAGTCGAAGTTCGATAACCTATATGGTTGTCGCGAGTCGCTGGGCGATGGGCTCAAGCGGGCGACCGGTGTCATGTTCGCCGGCAAACTGGCGGTCGTGTGCGGATACGGCGACGTGGGCAAGGGGTGCTGCCAGTCGCTGCGTGGTTTGGGTGCGCGCGTCGTAGTCACCGAGATCGACCCGATATGTGCCCTGCAGGCCGCGATGGAGGGGTATCAGGTGGCGACATTGGAAGACGTGGCGCCGATTGCGGACATCTTCGTCACGGCGACGGGGTGCGCGAGCGTGATCCGCCAAGAGCACATGCGCGCGATGAAAGACCAGGCGATCCTGTGCAACATCGGGCATTTCGACTGCGAGATCGACGTCGCCTGGCTCGAGAAGAACCCCGAGATCAAGGAAGTGAACATCAAGCCTCAAGTCGACCAGTTCGTCTTTCCCGACGGCAAGCATCTGACGCTTCTCGCGCGCGGGCGGCTGGTGAACCTCGGGTGCGCCAACGGTCACCCGTCGTTCGTCATGTCATCCAGTTTTTCGAACCAGACGATCGCGCAGATCGAGCTCTGGCAGAACCACGCGAAGTATGGTCGCCAGGTGTACACGCTGCCGAAGAAGCTCGACGAAAAAGTGGCGGCCCTGCACCTGCACAAGCTCGGGGTCAAGCTCACCAAGCTGAGTAAGGAGCAGGCGGAGTACCTCGGCGTTTCGGTAGACGGGCCGTTCAAGCCCGAGCATTACAGGTATTAGCAGGTTGTCGAAAAAAGCAAAAAACGGGAAAACCGCCAGGCCAGGACGCGAAGATCGCCAATAGAGAATGATTGACGATTTTCTACTTTTCGCATGGCGCCCGTGCCGTCCTGGCGGTCCATCTCTTGTTCTTCAACGGCCTTGCTCGGCTCCGTGGGGGGCGCGGAGCCTGGCGTCTGGCCGTTCAGACCGTTGCGGGTGAAAAGCTCCGCCTTCCCTGGACGGTGGACGATTTCGGACCGATTTCGGATCAAGTCGCTGTCCGCCGCGCATTTAGAAGCCGGCCATCAACTCGCTCCTTGGCGGGAGGGGATTCGGCTCATCGGTTGTCCATCGTCGAAGGAGTTCTGTATGGGCCGCCCCCCCTGGCTGGTCGGTGTAGTTGGACTGGTCGCTAGCCTTCTCGGCCTCCCCTCGTGCAGCACCGGAAACTCCACCCCCGTCGACGTGGGCACGGGGTCGGGCAGTAGCGGCGGGAGCAGCGGGACGGCCACGAATCCCGGCAGCGGAAGCGCGAGCGGCGGCAGCGACGGGGCGAGCGGCAGCGGGAGCTCCAGCGGCGGGGGGAGCAGCGGCAACACGACCGCCAGCAGCAGCAGTGGCGCAGCGAGCAGCACGGGCAGCGGCGCAAGCAGCAGCGGCAGCACGGGCAGCGGCGCAAGCAGCGGCAGCACGGCAAGCGGCGCAAGCAGCAGCGGCAGCACGGGCAGTGGCGCAAGCAGCGGCAGCACGGGAAGCAGCAGCGGCACGACAGGCGATGGCGGCGGCAGTGGGAGCGGCGGCGCTTGCGGCGCGGGGGACCCGAACTTGCCCCCCGAGCCCACGATTCCGCTCGCCTGCGCGACCGTCCAGGCGAGCCAGAACGTCGCGGCGGACGGCGTTCCAAGCGAAACGAGCCTCGACACGTCTCGGATCCAGGCGGCGCTCAGCGCTTGCCCGGCGGGACAGGCCGTGAAGCTGACGACCAGTGGCGCGAACAACGCCTTCGTCACCGGACCCCTCACCGTGCCCTCGGGCGTCACCCTGTGGGTCGACGCGGGCACTACGCTCTACGGCACCCGCAGCCCGGCCGTCTACGGCTCCGCATCCGCGCTCATCACCGTGACGGGGGCCAAGTCCGGTATCGTCGGTGATGGCGTCATCGACGGCCAGGGCGGCGAGCCGAACATCGGCTCGACCAGCTCATTTTGGGATGCGAATGGCAGCGGAGGGTCCAGTCCCGCGCTCATCCGAGTGTCCGCCGCGACGGACTTCACGCTCTATCGAATCACGCTCCACAACGCGCCGAAATTCCACGTCAAGCTGAGCTCCACAGGATTCGTCGTGTGGGGCATCACGATCAAGACGCCGTCGAAGGCCACCAACAGCGCGGGTACGGCCTTGACCCCGAGCGGAGCGCACAACACCGACGGCATTGACCCCGGAGAGTCGGCCAGCAACGGCTACATCGTTTGCAACAAGATCAGCGACGGGGACGACCACATCGCGCTCAAGGGCGGCACCAGCGTTACCCACCTGGTCATCGCGCACAATCACTTCATGGCCGGTCATGGCATGTCGATCGGCAGTGAGACCAACGGCGGGGTATCCGACATCGACGTCTACGATCTCTCGATCGACGGCACGAACAGCGGCCTGGGCGGAGGGAGCTCGAACGGAATTCGCATCAAGTCCGATTCGAGCGTCGGCGGGCTCGTCTCCAACGTCACCTACAGCGACGTGTGCGTTCGCGATCTGGCCAATCCCATCATCGTCGATCCGATGTATTCGACGGCCACCGGCTCATCCATTCCCACGTTCAACGGGATTGCCATCCACGACTTTCACTCGCTGGGAACCACTGTCAAGCCGACGGTCACGCTGAACGGGTACGACGCGTCTCACGTGACCGGGATCACGCTCGACAACGTCGTCGTCGACGGATCGTCGACCGTCAAAGCCACCTACGCGAACGTGACGCTCGGGCCCGGCACCGTGAGCTTCACTCCGTCGGGCACTGGGGTGACAGTGACGAACAACGTCTTGGGCGCGAGCACCCCCAATGCGTGCGCAGGCAAGTGGGTCACGTTCTGACCCACGATTTCACGACGGCGCGTCGAGCCTCGCCGCGTCGGCAAGCTCCTTTGCCCACGCCCGGATGCGCTCCTCGCGAGGCCCCTCGAGCATGATCCGGAGCTTCGGCTCGGTGCCGCTCCAGCGTACGAGCACGCGCCCGTCGGCGCCGAGCGCCGTCGCGATCTTCGCGGTCGTCGCGGCAAGCCGGCGCATGTCCTCGATCGGCCGGCGCGCCGGCAGCACGACGTTTTCGAGCACCTGCGGTAAGCGCTGCATCGCGCCCTGCGCGAGCTCCGAGAGCGGACGCCCCGTGCGTAGCATCAGCGCCAGCACCTGAAGCGCGGCGAGTATCCCGTCACCCGTCGACGCGTGGTCGAGGAACACGAGGTGCCCCGATTGCTCACCGCCGAGGTTGTATCCCCCGGAGCGCATCGCCTCGACAACGTAGCGATCACCAACCTGGGTGCGCACCAGCTTTCCGCCGGCGCGCTCCACGGCTTGTTCGAGCCCGAGGTTCGACATGACCGTCGCGACCACGGCCTTCTTTCGCAGCGTTCCGTCATCGAGCATGCGCGCCGCGCACATGGCCAAAATTTGATCGCCGTCGACGTTTTGCCCCTTCTCGTCGACGAGAATGACCCGGTCGGCGTCGCCGTCGAGCGCGATGCCGATCACCGCGCCGCGCTTGATGACCTCGGCGCGGACGTGATCCGGATGCAGCGCTCCGGCGTCCCGGTTGATGTTCACCCCGTTGGGCCTCACCCCGATCGCGGTGATGTGGGCGCCGAGCTCTTGCAGAACGAGGGGGGCGACGCGGTAGGCCGCACCGTGCGCCGCGTCGACGACCACACGCACGCCGTCCAGCGAGAGGTCGCGCGGGAACGTCTGCTTGAGAAAGACGACGTAACGCCCCCGGGCGTCTTCGAGCTTTTCTGCCCGGCCTATGTCCGGACCGGTGGCGCGGCGACCGAAGAGCTGGTCGTTGCCCATCAGCTGCTCGATCTCGCTCTCGGCCTCGTCGGGAAGCTTGAACCCGTCCGCGCCGAAGACTTTGATGCCGTTGTCTTGGTACGGGTTGTGGCTCGCGCTGATCACGATCCCGGCGTCTGCGCGCATGCTCACGGTCAAATGCGCGACGGCCGGCGTCGGCATCGGACCGCAGAGCATCACGCGCCCCCCGGCCGCGCAAACGCCGCCGGCGATCGCTTGCTCGAGCATATACCCGGACACCCGCGTGTCTTTGCCGACCAGGATGCGCGGCACATGACGCTTGCCGCGCCCGGCGACGAAGGTCACCGCGCGCCCCAGCTGGAGCGCGAGCTCGGGCGTCATCGGATGCTCGTTGGCGACGCCGCGAATACCGTCCGTGCCGAAAAGCTTGCGTTCGCGGGGCGGGGGAGGGCTGCCGTGGCCCATGCGCGGAGAATCGATTGTTTTCATCCCGTCTCTAGTCTCGGAAGTTCACGAACTGCAGCTCGATTCCCACGTCGCACCCGCGCACGACGTGCATGGCCGCTTGCAGGTCGTCCTTGTTCTTCCCGCTCACCCGTACTTGCGCTTCCTGCATCGAAGCCTGCACTTTCAGCTTCGCGTCCTTGATGGCTTGCACGATGGTACGCGCCTTTTCCACTTCAATCCCCTCCTTGACCTTGACCACGATGCGAGCGCCCCCCTTGCCGGTCGGCTCCGGCTTGCCCGGGTCGATGAAGCGCAAGCTGACCTTGCGCTTGACGAGCTTCTCCTGAAGCACATTCAGGGCCGCCTTGGCGCGCTCTTCGCTTCCCGAGCGGATGGTGATCGCGTCGGTGGTTTTCTCCAGCGACGTGTCGGTGTCCTTGAAGTCGAACCGCTGCGAGATCTCCTTTTCTGCCTGATGCAGGGCGTTGTCGACCTCGTTCCACTGGACCTTCGATACGATGTCGAAGCTGGGCATGGTGTACGGCCTCGGCAATCTAGCGGGATGTGACCGCGCGTTCAAAGTGCCACGGGCGGGTCGCGCGGCAGACCGAGCAAGATGCCACGGGCCTCACCGATCAGCACGATGGACCCCGCCACGACGACGAGCGAGGGCGGGGGTGCTCCGCCGAAGTGGGCGAGCGCTTCGCTCGTCGATCGTACCGGGACGCCCGCGTGGCGAGCGACCATCACCCCCGCGTCCGCCGCGCCTCGCACGCCGCCCCGAGGAGCGACGTAGTAGCGATATCTTGCGAACCGAGCCAGCGTGTCGAGCATCGGTGCCCAATCCTTGTCGGCCAGCGTGCCGAACACCAGTGCCACCTCGTCCGGCGGGAGCGCGAGCGAACGCAAGTGAACGGCCAGCGCTTCGGCGCCGTCGGGGTTGTGCGCGGCGTCGAGCAGGAAGGGCCCGATGCGCTCGAGGCGACCCGGCCATCTCGCGCGAGCGATTCCTTCGTCGATGGCGCTGGGCGGAGCGCCGACTCGTGCGCCGAGCGCGGCGGCGATTCGCGCGTTCTCCTTCTGATGCGCTCCCTCCAGGCCGATTCGCGGGGGCGCGTCGGCGACGCCCAGCGTGCTCGTCGTCGCGCCCGCCGCACGTGCGATCTCGTCGACTGCCGCTTGTACGTCGGGCCTCATGGCGCTTAGGACGATGTCGAGCCCCGGCTTGGCGATCCCCGCCTTTTCGCGCGCGATGTCGACGAGCGTCGGGCCCAGGCGGTCGGTGTGATCGAGGGCGATCCGCGTGATCGCGGCCGCTTGCGGCGTGGGGATCACATTCGTCGCGTCGAGGCGCCCGCCGATTCCGACCTCGATCACGGCGAGATCGACCCCGCCCTCGCGGAACGCCATGAACGCCGCGAGGGTCGCCGCTTCGAAGAACGACAGGTCGGGCTCGGAGTCGAGGACACGATGGAGCAACGCGGCGAGCGTCGAGTCGTCGATCGGCTCGCCCCCGATGCGGATGCGCTCGGCGAACCGGCAGAGGTGCGGCGACGTGTACAGGCCCGTCTTGAGACCGTGGGTCCGGGCGATCGATTCGACCATCGCGCACACGCTCCCCTTCCCGTTGGTGCCAGCGACGTGTACGGCCGGAAACGCGCGCTCGGGGTGTTGCGCACGGGCGCATGCTTCGCGCATCGGCTGTAGGCCGAGCCGCATCCCCAGCGGGATTCGCGCGTAGATCTTGGTCAGCCCCTCGGCGAGGGAAGGGTTGTCGCCCGCGATCCCGGCGCTCATCGGAGGTGCTCCGCGAGCGCGCCCGCGACCGCGCCTCCGCCCACGAGCCATGCCGAATTCACTTTGCGCTTGACCAGCAGAACCGCGCCGACGACGGCGAGAACCACGCTGGGCACATCGACGAACGCCGCCTTCGCGAGCTGAAACGTCACGACGGCCATGAGCGCCAGCGATGCAACGTTGACCCCGTCGAGGAGGGCGCCGGTCGTCGCCGATCGCCGAAGTCGTGCGACAACGGGTCGCGCGAGCGCCACGAGGACGAAGCCCGGGAGGAAGATGCCCGCGGTGGCAACCGCCGCGCCCCACGGGCCGGCGACGACGTACCCCACGAACGTCGCCGTGGTGAACACCGGGCCGGGTGTCACTTGGCCCACGGCCACGGCGTCCAGCAGCTGAGACTCCGTGATCCAGTGGAGGCGATCGACGAGGTCCGAGCGGAGGAACACGAGCAGAACATACCCGCTGCCGAAGACGATCGCGCCGAGCTTCGCGAACGTGAGAAAAAGGGTGACTAGCGTGACGGGCACGGGCGCAAGACCGGCGGCGCCACCGGCGATCCCGATGGTCGCCGCAGGTCCGAACGTTCGCCCGGCGTTGCCCTTGTCCGTGGCGCGAGCCGCCATCACGGATGCCCCGCCCGCTGCGAGGAGGACGACGATGGCATCCACCCCCAGCGCCGAAGCGAGGCCGGCCAGCAGGGCGAGAGCGAAGAGGAACTTCGACCCCTTCAACGCCTTCGGCGCCAGACCCCACAGCGCCTGGACGATGACGGCGATCACGACGGGCTTGATGCCATAGAGCGCGCCGCCCATCTGCGGGAAGGCCCCGAAGCGCACGTATGCCCACGCGATCATCGACACCATCAGGGCGGCGGGAAGAATGAAGCAGCCGCCCGCGAGGATCAGCCCGCGCCAGCCGCCCTGGTCGTAGCCGATGAAGATCGCGAGCTCGGTGGAGCTTGGCCCGGGGATCAGATTGGCCGCCCCGAGCAGATCGAGAAACCGCTCCGGCGAGACCCAGCGGCGACGCCGGACCACCTCGTCTTCCATGAGAGCGATGTGCGCCGCAGGACCGCCGAAGGCGGTCACCCCGAGTCGCAAGAACAGCAGGGCGAGCTCGGAGAGCTCCGCGGTCGGCGCCCCCGTCCGTGGAGCGCCCGCCGCCTCATCAGGCATCGCCGCCATCGCGCCTCACGGCGGAGTCCCGTTGGCATGCTCGTCGGCGCGCCCGCAGAAGTGCCCGAGAATCAGGGAGACTTCGCGCTTCATCTCGAGGCGACTCACGATGCGGTCGATCATTCCGTGCGCCAGCAAGAACTCGCTGCGCTGGAATCCGGCCGGCAGCTTCTGGCGGATGGTCTGCTCGATGACGCGGGGCCCCGCGAAGCCGATGGTCGCCCCGGGCTCCGCGAGGTTCACGTCGCCGAGCAGCGCGTAGCTCGCCGCAACGCCGCCCGTCGTCGGGTGAAGCAGCACGCTGATGAACGGCAGCCCCGCGTCCTTCAGGCGGTTGAGCGCCGCGACCGTCTTTGCCATTTGCATCAAGCTCAAGATCCCCTCCTGCATTCGCGCGCCGCCGCTCGCCTGCAAGAGAACGACGGGAAGCCGCTCCACGGTCGACCGCTCGAAGAGGCGCGTGAGCTTCTCTCCGACGACCGAGCCCATCGACCCGCCCATGAACGCAAAGAGAAACGCGCCCCAGCCGACCGGGCGGCCATCGATTCGCGCCCGCCCGATCTCCACTGCTTCCTTCGCGCGCGACGACTTCTGCGCGGAGGCGACCCGGTCGGGGTACGTCCGGCCGTCCACGAACTCCAGCGGGTCGGTCGGCTCGAGGTGCGCGTCCCATTCGTCGAGCGACCCCGCATCGAGAAAGAGCTGCCGCCACGCCGCGGCGCCGAGCTTGTGGTGACGGCCGCATTGCGGACAAACTTCGTAGTTCGCGGCGAACGCGTCCGACGGGAGCGTATCGCCGCAGCCGTCGCATTTTCGAAAGACCCCTTTGCCGATGGTCTTCTTCTCGGCGGCGTCGAGCTCGGGGGGTTTCTTCTCGGGCCAGGGCATGGGTCCTTCCGTCGATGTACCCGAAGATGCGCGCGGCCGCGACACCGAGGATCGCCGCCCGGCAGAAGCTCTGCCCGCTCCGATCGCGGTTTGACGCGGCGCGTGGGCCGCGCCACTCGGGCCCGCGATCAGACGGCGATCGTCTTCAAATCGGGCCCTACTCGCAAGGTCGGCTCGGTTCGCTCCTGCACCTCGCGAGCGCTGATGCCCGCGGCGACCTCCCGCAGGACGAGCCCGTCGGCGGTGACGTCGATCATGGCGAGATCCGTGATGATGCGGTGTACGACGCGGCGCCCGGTGAGCGGCAGATTGCATTCCGTGAGGATCTTCGGCGCTCCGTCCTTGGCCGCGTGCTCCATGATGACGACGACGCGCTTTGCGCTCGCGACGAGATCCATCGCGCCGCCCATGCCTTTGACCATCTTTCCGGGGATCATGTAGTTGGCGAGATCGCCGTTCTCGCTGACCTGCATCGCGCCCAAGATGGCGAGGTCCACGTGCCCCCCCCGAATCATCGCGAAGCTCTCTGCGCTCGAGAAGATCGCGCTCCCCGGGAGCATCGTGACCGTCTCTTTGCCCGCGTTGATCAAGTCCGCGTCGATCCCTTCTTCGGTCGGGTAGGGGCCAATGCCCAGCAGCCCGTTTTCGCTCTGCAAGACCACTTCGACCCCCGGGGGGATGAAGCTCGCGACGAGCGTCGGCATCCCGATCCCGAGGTTGACGTAAAAGCCGTCGCGAAGCTCTTGGGCAGCGCGTCTCGCGATCTGGTCCCTGGTGAGTGCCATCGTTTCAACCTTTCGGGTGTCGGCCGTGCCCGCTGCTCGTCGTGCGGCGCTCGATTCGCTTCTCGTATCCCTGCCCTTGGAAAATCCGGTGCACGTAAATGCCGGGCGTGTGGACGTGGTCCGGATCCAGATCGCCGACGTCGACCAGCTCCTCCACTTCGGCGATCGTCACCCTCGCGGCGGTCGCCATCATCGGGTTGAAGTTCATCGCCGTGTGTCGGTAGACGAGATTGCCGAAGCGGTCGCCTCGCCACGCTTTGACCAGCGCGAAGTCGCCGGTGATTGCCCGCTCCAGCACATAAGTCCGCCCGTCGAACTCGCGAGTTTCTTTCTTGGGAGATCGCTTGGCGACGCTACCGTCGGAAACGTACTTGACGGGCAGACCGCCGTCGCTCACCGCCGTTCCCGCGCCCGTGGGCGTGTAGAATGCCGCGACGCCCGCTCCGCCGGCGCGCAGGCGTTCCGCCAGCGTTCCTTGCGGGATGAGATCGACTTCGATCTCGCCCGACAGGTATTGGCGCTCGAACTCCTTATTTTCGCCGACATAGCTCGAGACCATTTTGGCGATTTGTTTGTTGCGGAGTAAGATACCCAGCCCGAAATCGTCGACGCCGCAGTTGTTCGATACGACGACGAGTCCCTTGGTGCCGAGCTGACGGAGCGCCCGGATGCCGTTCTCCGGGATTCCGCACAGCCCGAACCCTCCAGCCAAGATCGTCGCGCCGTCGGGAATGTCGCGCACGGCGTCGGTCGCGGTGGGCACCACTTTGTTCACTGGCTACGCTCCTCTCATCGTCTTCCTGGCCGAAGAACCTAGTCAACCTTCGGCTCCTGCGCACCGCCAAGGTTTGTGCGTGCCTATTGCAGAACCCGCAGCCGGATGGCCGGGACGTGACGGAGACGACGGAATCACCGGCGGAAGCCATCGAACGCGACGTCGGAGAGACACTTTCGATGCTCCACAACTCGCTACCGTCCCTCGCATGAAGAACGTGCGTGCGCTTTTGGCGGTCTCGACGGGGGTCGCTCTGGGGGCGGCCATCGCGTCGGCGTGCGGCAGCAGCAGCCCACCTGCGGGCACCGGCAGCGGCGGCAGCAGCAGCTCGAGCGGGGCGAGCAGCAGCGGCGGGAGCATCGGCAGCTCGAGTGGTGGCAGCGGCAGCAGCAGCTCGAGCGGGGCGAGCAGCAGCGGCGGGAGCACCGGCAGCTCGAGTGGTAGCGGCAGCAGCAGCGGCAGCCCCACCATGTGCGCTCAGCTGAAATGTACGGTCCCTCAAATATGTTGTGCGGTACGCCCGGCGGCGGGAGCCGCGCCCACGCTGTTGTGCGCCGACGTCTCCACGTGCACCGCCGCAAACTCGGTCACGTGCTTCGGCGGAGACTGTCCCGTGGGCCAGCTGTGCTGCGGTCCCTCGGGCACCTCGCAGCCGCTCGGCACCGCGTGCTTGGACGCGTGCAACCCCTCGGGAGCCATGTCGAGACCAGTCTGCTCGAGCTCGTTGCAAACCGGGCAAGATCCCAATCCGTGCGCTCCGGGCGATACCTGTTCGAGCAGCACCGCCACGGGCTCTACGGGCGGGCTTTACTCCACCTGTCATCCGCCGGACGACGGAGGCGCCGACGAAGGCGGATCGGACTAGTGCGGTGCACTAGCCGTCGACGTCGTCGATTGGGGCCGCGATCGACGCGGGCGGGGCCTTCGGCTCCGGCAGCGGTTCGCCCTGCGCAGGAGCCGGCTCGTAGTCCGGCGCCGCCGGCGCGTCGAGCGGGCTCGTGGCTCCAGGGGCCGGCGCGCGCCTCGGCATGGGGGCAAGCCAGAGATCCTCCGCCTGTCCCGTCGCCGCGGCCGGCGTCGCGTCACTTCGAAGGCCGTCGCCGCGGCGTCCGTGCGCCCCGATCGGCGGCATCGGGCGGCCCGTATGCGTCGTGGGATTCTCGACGCAGCCGCTCATGTGGGCCGGACAGGCAATCCGGACGTGGAAGTGATCGTCGTGCGGCAGCGCGCCGCGCGGTTGCTGCATCGCCTCGGCGGCGCGAACGCGGATCGCCGACGGCGCTCCCATTCGCTCGGCATACGCGAGCAAGCGCGCACGCAGCGGCGCCGCGACGAAGAGGTGTGTCACGTGCGCTTCGGGGTCGCTCACCAACGCTGCGACGAGCGCCCAGTTCTTCGCGTCGTCGAAGTATGCCCCCGGCCAGTCGACCGCAGCACCGTCTGCGCGAAACGCAGCGAAGCGTGACGGCAGGAGTTGCTTGCCGGTCGCGCTGCGCACGAAGAAGCTTACGTCCGCGTCGCGCCCGCTCTCGTGCGATCGGTGCCGGTCGATGTCGCCCCCGCCCGCGCGCGACAGATGGCCCACCGAGGCGATCGCGCCCGGGAAGCGTCGCCTGACTGCGCGCGCCGCGCGATCGATCATCGCTACCAGAGGCTCCAGCCCCCACCGTACGTCTCCGCTCTCGTAGGACGGGACGACGCGCAGATACGGTCCCGTCTCCAGGTGCGCGCCGCCGACCAGACGCCCCTCGGTCGGCGAGCCGATGCTCCGACCGAAGCGGAGGGTAGCAGCGCCGAACGACGTGGCGCGGGCCGTCGGCGCATGCTTCGGACCGAGGCCCGGAAAGGCGCCCGACGACAGGGTGAGCGTCGTGACGACGGAGACCAGGGCGAAGGGAGCGGGACGCACGGACGGTGTGTCCAAGTGAGAACCACATTCGGAAGAGAAAGGGCAAGTTGCTGGCAACCGCGCTCGCTCTGTGCGCGCCTCTCGCGGCGCAGGGGGGAAGATCGAATGCGTACCTTCGGCTATCCTGGCCGCCGTCTTGGCCACCGACAGTCTCTTCTCTTCACGATTCTCCGTCAGCGATCGCAGGGCCACGCTCGTCGGCCGGGCAGCCGAGATGCGCGAGCTCGAGCGGGCCTATGCTCTCGCCGGCGAGCAAAAGCTCACCCAAACGGTCACGGTCGTCGCTCCGGCGGGCATCGGCAAGACTCGACTCGTCCGCGACTTCCTCGTCCGAGCGCGGGAAGGACGGGTGTCGCCGCGCGTTTTCCGGGGCGTCGCGCGAAACGGAGGACCCGCGTACGAGGTCTTCGCGCGCGTACTGCGCGCGCGCATCGGGATCGTCGAGGGCATGGATGCCGAGGCCGCCAAGGTGCAAGTCCGGGCACAGCTCGCCGCCGTGCTCGAAGACCGAAAGGTCGGCGATGTCGCCTATTTCCTGGGCCAGTTGCTCGATCTCGACTTTCAAGGCTCGCCGCTGATCAATGCGGTCGAAGGCGACCCGCAGCAAGTGCGCTCGATGCGCCGCGCCGTTATCAAGAGCTTTCTCGAAACCGACGCGAACAAGGGTGCCGATCCGCTGGTGCTCGTCTTCGACGACCTGCACTGGGCGCACGACGATTCGCTCGACCTGCTCGCCGCTCTGGTGGACACGCTGCGCGCGCCCATACTCCTCGTGTGCATCGCGCGCCCGGAGATGGTCGCGAGGCGGGAAGGCTGGGCCCGCCACGCTTCCGACCGGCACACGTTGGTCGAGCTGCCTCCGCTGAGCGACGTCGACGCGGCGGTGGTGATGCACGACCTCTTGGCGCCGTGCGGCGACCAGGCGAAGCTCGACGATCTGGTCGAAGAAGCGGTCGTGTTGGCTGGAGGCAATCCCGCGCTTCTCGAGCAGATCGTGAGTCTCTACCACGAGAACGGCGTCCTCGAAGCGTCGAGCGATTTCGAGGAGGAGCGCTGGACCATCCATCCGGAGAAGCTCGAGGGCCTTCGCCTGCCCCTGAGCGTGCAAGATGCCGTGCAGGCTCGCATTGCCGCGCTCTCGGCCGAGGAGCGCGATCTGCTCGAGCGGGCCGCGGTCATGGGCGGCGTGTTCTGGCTGGGCGGCGTCCTGGCGACGCGCCGGCAGTACGCGGCTCCGCCCGAGGCGTGGGAGGGGGGCGAGGCTGCGGACGTCATGCTCGTGCGCCAGCGGCTGGGGGACCTCGTCGAACGCGACTACGTGCTCCGCCTTCCTGACAGCACGTTCGCCGGCGACGAGGAGTATGTATTCAAGCACAACCTCGAGCGCGAGGCGCTCGAGCGTCTGACGGCGACCGGATCGTTACGCGGCTATCACCGCGCAATCGCCGACTGGCTTGCCTTTCGAGAGAACGTCGACGCGAGTGAGGAGTACCTCGAAATGCTCGCCCGTCACCGCGAGAAGGCGGGGGCCTTTGCGCAGGCCGCGGTCTCGTACGTGAAGGCCGGTGACGTGGCGCGCTCGCGCTACGCAAACGCCAAGGCCGCCGAGCTCTATGCCCGGGGGCTTGCCCTCCTCGACGGCACGTCAGGGGCGATCCCGCCCGGGCAGCGCTCCAAGGACGCCGATCCCGCCGACGAGGACCTGCGCCTGCGCGCGCTGCACCACAACGGCGACGTTCTTCACTCGCTCGGCCGCAACGACGACGCCCTTCGAGCGTTCACCGAGATGCTGACGCGCGCTTGGCGGCTCGATTTGCGCAGCAAGGGCGGCGCGGCGCATTCACGCATCGGGCGCCTCTATCGGGAGACGGGACGGCTGGATCGATCGGCCCGGCATCTGACCGCGGCCCTGGCGCTCTTCGGCCAGTCGCGCGACGAGCGCGGCGTCGGCAGCACGCTCGACGACATCGGCAAGCTGCACTGGCTCAAGGGGGACTACACGCTGGCGCTCGAGTACACCCTGCGTGGGCTGGCCATTCGCCGTAAGCTCGGCGACCGCCGCAGCGTCGCCCTCAGCCTGAACAATCTGGGGCTGGTGCAGCAGGACTCCGGCAACACGAAGGCCGCCCTCGATGCGTTCGAACAGGCGCTCAAGATCCGGCGCGAAATCGGCGATCTCGTCGGCATTAGCATCACGCTCAACAACCTCGGCACGGTCGCGCAGGACATGCGCGACGACAAAAAGGCCCTGGCGCTCTTCGGGGAGGCGCACGACGTTGCCAAGGAGACGGGCGACCGCAACCGGATCGCGCTCATTTTGACCAACCTGGGCGAGACGCACAACCGGTTGGGCGACCCCGCTCGCGCGGTCGCGATGCTCAAGCAGGCCGAGGAAGTGGCGGACGAGCTCGGCGACAAGCTTGGCCTTGCCGAAGCCGCGCGGGGCCTGGGCAAGGCGTATCTGGCGCAGCGCGAATACACCAAGGCGCGCGAGTGCACGCAGCGCTCTGTGGATCTGTTCTCGGAGACGGGTAGCCGCGTGCAGCTCGGAGTCGCCCTTCGGTCGCTCGGCGAGGTCACCATCGCGGCGAGCGCGGGCGGCGCGGGCGAACGCGACGCCGCCGAGCAGATCAAACGCTCGATCGCCATCTTCGAAGAGATCGGCAACGACGTGGAGCTGGCTCGGAGCTGCCGCGCCTACGGAGAGCTGCTGCGCGGGACGCCGGAGCACGCGACCGACCACGCGGTGTCCGCGGAGGCCCGGAGCTTGATCGAGCGGGCGGAAGCGATTCAGGCGAAGATGCGCGCCCAGGCGGCGGCCAAGGAGCGTGGGGACGAGATCGAGCTCGAGATTGACTTCGCCGGTCTCCAAGGCGAGGAGACGGCAACGTGAAACCCTACCTCGACCTCGTGCGCGAAGTCCTCGCCAAAGGGACGCGAAAGCCAAACCGCACGGGTGTCGACACGCTCTCGACGTTCAACGTCAACTACGAGATCGACCTTCGCCAGGGCTTTCCCCTCCTCACGACCAAAGAGATCTCGTGGAAGAACATCGTCGTCGAGAACCTTTGGTTCTTGAGCGGCGATACGCACATCGGCCTCCTCAAGAAGCACGGCTGCAAGTTCTGGGATCCTTGGGCCGACGACGGCGGGCGGGTGCCGAGCGCGTACGGCAACTTCTGGCGCCATTTTCCGGTTCACGGGGCGCCGGGGGAGGGCGAGGCCCGCGCGGCTTACAACGACCAAATCGCCTGGGTGGTCGAGGAGCTGAAGCGCAACCCGATGAGCCGCCGCCTCGTGGTCAGCGCGTGGGCGCCGGGCAACGCGCAAACGAGCAAGTTGCCTCCCTGCCATCTCCTCTTCGCGCTCAACGTGCAGTACGACGAGCGCGGCGAGCCGATGCTCTGCCTGCACCTCACGCAGCGCAGCGCGGACGTGGCCCTCGGCGTTCCGTACAACATCGCCGGCTACGCTCTCCTTTTGGAGCTCTTCGCACGATTTGCCGGGCTACGCGCGGGCCTGTTCGCCCACACGTTGGTCGACGCCCACGTGTACACGGCGAAGCCGGACGGGTCGATGGCCGAGTACGACCACGTTCCGGGGTTGCGCAAGCAGCTCGAGCGCGAGCCCCGCCCGCTCCCGCGCCTGGCGATCAGCCCTGCGATCCGCAGGCTCGAGGATCTGACGGCACTGCTCCACGCGGACACTTCCGCGATCATGGAGCACTTCGTCCTCACTGGCTACGACCCGCATCCGGCGATCGCGTTCAAAGTGGCCGTGTGAGACTATGAGAGGGATCATCTTTGCCGCTTCGCCGCAAGGCATCATCGGCACGGGGGGGACCATTCCCTGGCGGTATTTGGGCGACTGGAGGCGCTTCAAGCGCGTGACGCTCGGGTCGGCGGTCGTCATGGGACGCACGACCTTCGAGTCGATCGGCAAACCGCTCCAGGGTCGCCGCAACATCGTCGTGACGAGTCGGGTGATCGACGTTCCGGGGATCGAGCGGGTGCGCAGCGTCGACGAGGCGCTCGAGCGCGTCGGGGGCGGCGACGTATGGTTCATCGGGGGCGCGCGGATCTACGCGGATGCGATGAAATACGTCGACGTCATCGACGTGACGTATGTGCCCGACTATGTGGACGGCCTGGACGCCGTCTACGCTCCGCACATCGACGACCGCGTATTCGAGGCGGGGCCGGTCTTGGAGCACGAGGACGAGCCGGCGCTGCGGCGGCGCGTCTATCGTCGCAGGTAGAGTCGCAGGTAGAATCAGCGGCGAACGAGGGCGCGGGCGGGCACCAGCGATGCCGCGGCGTGCGCGGCGAGCTCGCTCGTGGTTCGCGCGTGCGTGTCGGCCTGGGCGAGCCGGTCGCGCAGCAGCGCCTCGGCCGCTTGCGGGTCGCCCGGACGGAGGACGCTGCGGATGAACACCTCCGCCGCCTTGTACGAGCTTCGAACCAACGGGCCCGACGCGACGAACGCAAAGCCGATCGCCCGCCCTTCGCGGGAAAACCAGTCGAATCGCTCGGGCTCGACGTAGCGCTCGACCGGCGCGTGCTTCGGGGTTGGCCGCAAGTATTGCCCGACGGTCACGACGTCTACGCCGGCGGCGCGCAGGTCGTGCATCGTCTCGAGCACCTCGTCGTCCGTTTCGCCCACGCCGACCATGATCGAGCTCTTGGTGACCATATCGGGGGCCCGCTGCTTCGCGCGACGAAGCACCCCGAGCGATTGCTCGTAGCCGCACCGCACGTCGCGGATCGTCCGCTGAAGCCGGCGCACCACCTCGATGTTGTGCGCCCACACGTCGGGGCGCGCGTCGACTGTGACGTCGACGGGACCGTGGTGCCCGCCGAAGTCGCCGACCAGCGTCTCGACCAACATGTCCGGGCGGAGCTCTTTGAGCCGGCGCACGGTTTTGGCGACGTGCTCCGCGCCGCCGTCGATCAGGTCGTCGCGGTCGACCATCGTCATGACCACGTATTGCAGCGGCATGCGCGAGAGGGCGCGCGCCACGTGCTCGGGCTCGCGCACGTCGACCGCCCCGCGCGGCTGCCCGGTGGCCACGGCGCAAAAGCGGCAGCCCCGCGTGCACGTGTCGCCGAGAAGCATCACGGTCGCGGTTCCCTCGCTCCAGCACTCGCCCACGTTCGGGCAGCGCGCCTCTTCGCAGACGGTATGAAGGTCCAAGCTCCGGAACGTCGCTTTGAGCTCGTTGTACCGCTCCCCCCCGGGTGCGCGCACTTTGAGCCACGCCGGTTTTGGCGCGAAGCGGGCCGGGTCGTTCATGGTGCCCGATCTCGTAGCACGCTCGCGCGGCGGTTACCTCGCACGTCTCGCGGCGAGGAGCGCGCAGGCAATCGCGAACGCCACGAGCGCAGCGGCGCTGGCGCGCTCGGGCAGATCCACGGGCGGCGGCCCTCCGAAAAGGTTGCGAAGGTGGCCGCGCGGCGTGAGCAGCGCAGCTGCGCCGTCGCCCGCGCCGAGCATCCAGTCGGCCACGAGGAGCGCCAGGCGCCCTCCGCCTTGCTTGCCGAAGCTCGCCCCGAGCATGAACCAAGCCCCGTACGCCGCTCCGCCCAGGCCCCCTGCATAGGCGCTCGCCATCGCGTCCCGCCCCAGGGGTGGATCGGCCGAGCCGTGCGCCAAGATGTCCACTGCCGCAGCAAGGCAAGCCCCGCCGACCGTGCACGCGACCACGGCGACGAGGACCGCAACGGCCGCCGCCCGAGTCGGCGATGCGCCGAACGCGACGAGCGGTGCGCCCGAGCGCGACAGCGAGCGTGCGCCGACGACGCCTCCCGCGATCGCGTAGGCGAGGAGGGGAAGAACCAGAGGACCGTACGCGTCGAGCAAGGCGCGATCGGCGGCATGGGACGAGCCGCGCCACCGGGACGCGATGGCGAACGCGACAGCGACCGCGGACCAGCCGACCATCGCCAGCCGTGCGCGCGGGTCGCGGAGCAGCCGGGCGATCGGCGCGCGTGCGAGCGTGGCGATCAAAGCTGCGGCTCCGCGCTCGCGTCCGGGTCGGGTCGCAGAGAGGCGCGCGTGCGCCCGAGAGCCGTCTCGTAGGTCGCGGCCGCGACGCCGGCAGCCGCCGCACGCGCCTCTTCGAGCGAAGGCGATTGCAGGCGCAGCTCCGTCACGTTCACCCCCGTCGCGAGGATGGCGCGTCCGGCCGCACGCGCCAGCTCCACCGCGTCGCGGCCGCGCGTGACCACCGCCGTGGCCCGCCGCGCGACCGCCTCTACCCCCGGCTCGCGGGCCAGCGCGGCCGCGAGCGCCCCGGGGTCGCTCACGAGGATCCGAAGAAAGGCCCCCTGGGGAGCGAACCCCGCCAGCGCGTCGAGCGATGTGGCGCGCCCGACGATGGCACCTGCCTTCAGCAAGACGTGATCGTCGGCGATCTCTCCGGCGTCGCGCACGGACGCGGTCGCGATGGCCACCGCCCAGCCCTCTTGCGACCGCGCGCGCAGGACTTCGGGCAGGCGGGTCACCGCGCGAGGGTCGAGCGCGACGAGCGGCTCTTCGATGAGCAGAACGCGAACACGCGACGACGTCACGGCCTCGGCGATCGCGACGGCGCGTCCTTCGCCCGGGGAGAGCGTGCCTACTGCGCGCCGTGCGAGAGCCTCCACCCCGAGCGTGCCCAGGCGTTCGGCGGCGTCCTTCTGCGGCTCGCCGCGGATTGCGGCCGCGAGCGCCAGGACCTCGGTCACGGTCATCGCTTCGGGCAGCGCTGGTTGCAGAGGCACGAGCGCCACCCGACCGCGGACGTCGAGATCGGTCGGCTCACCATCGAGCACCCGCACTCGTCCTGACCGCGGACGAGCGGCTCCGGCGACGAGCGCGAGGATCAGCGACCCGCCGTCGGAAGGGCCACCGAGCAGCGCGTGAATGCCGGGCCCCCAGGTCAGCGAAACGCTCGCGAGCGCCAGGGGGGCGCGGCGGGCGGCGACCCCATCGAGCGCGATCACTCGGCGAGCTCCGCGTCGGCGTGCGCCGTGCGGGCTCCTACGACGACGACCGAGACCGCGACGACCGCCGCCAAACCGGCGAGCGCCCGAGCACCGCGTGCCCACGCGTCGAGCGGCGAGGAGACGCCCGCGCGCACCGCTTCGAGGGCCGCCGGAACGGACGTGAGCTCGTGCCAGCCCTGCGGAAGGAGCGCGGACGTCCACGGAGAGACGAGCTCCGGAACCACAAGGACGGCGAGCAGCGCAAAGTACCCGCCCGCGCGGGTCCGCGCGCCGAGCGAAGCCATCGCGATAGGCCCGAGCGTGGCGGCAAACGCGATCGCGTACGCGAGCGCTCCGGCGCTGGAGCGAGCGGCGGCCGCGGGCGAACCGTTCGCCGCCGTCGCGGCGAGGCCGGCGACGAGCGTGGCTCCGCCGATCGCTGCCGCGAGGACAACGACCAGCCCGCCCACTCGTCCGCGGACATACGCCCCCAAGCTCAGGCCGCGGGCGCGCGCGAGGGCGAGGATGCCCTGCTGGCGATCGCGTTCGATCGCCCGAAGAGAAGCGCCAAACGCGATCGTGACCCCGGCGCCCCACGCGAGGCCCTCCGACGCGAGCGTGGGGATTGCCGCAACGCCTCGTCCGCCCTGCCGCGCCATCGTGAGCGCCGCGACGATCGCGACGGCCGCACCGACGGCCGCAAGGATGCACCCGAAGGCAGCCAGCCGGCTTCGGGTTGCGAGCCAGGCGCCGAGCGCGAGAGCTCCGGGTGGCCGTCGGGCCGGTCGGGCGGGAGGCGGCATACCGACCCACGAGACCATACGAGCGACGTCCGCTACAAGTCCGTTGGAACCGTGCAAGACTGGACCGCGCCCATGGACGACTCCGCGCATGCCGGCGAGCCGAGTTCGCTCCTCGGCCCGCAAACGCCATGGAGGCAGGCGCTGCTCCCGCTGTCCAGCATCGCCTGCGTCGCGGCGCTCGCCCTATGGATCGAACGGGGCCGCGAACCGAGCGCTTGGCTCGCGGGCGCTGCGTCGCTGGGCATCGGGTTCGTCACCGTCCGCAGAGCGAGCAAGGTCGCGCGGGCCGTGGGCTGGGGTGCGGCGATGGTTCTTGCGTCGTTCGGAGCTCACGGGGAAAACCTCGTCGTCGACGCGTGCGGCACCATCGGCGCGATGGCGTGCGCGGGCGCGGCGTGCACGGCGATCGCTGCCATTCCCGCATTGGGGGGCGTCGTTCGCCCGTCGCCTTCTTCGCCCGTCGCCTCCGTCGTCGCGGTCGGGGTGTTTTGGTGCGCCGCGCTCGTCGCGCGGGTGGCGCCGCCGCTCGCCGCCCTCGACTGGTTGACGGAGTATCCGGGCCCCTGGACGGTCGCCGCGGCGGGGGCCAGCGTGCTCGTGCTCGTGGCACAAGCCGAGCGGTCCCTGCGACGTCGCGGCCTGGAGTTGGGAATGGCGGAGCGAGTCGTGGCGATGCGCGGGCTCCTGGGGACGTCGATCGCGACGGTCGTCGTGGTCGGCGTGCTCGGGGGCGGGGCGGCAGACGCGCTTGCGCGGATCGTCGTTGCGCTGGCGAGCGCGGTCGTGACGACCGCAGCGCTGCATGCCGACGCCGTCGTCGTCGCGCGCGTGACGAGGCGCATCGTCGTGCTCACGATCACCGGGGGCGGCGTTGCGCTGCTGGGAGCATCCGCGGTGGCCGGCGGCGGAAGCGAAAGTTGGTGGGTGGTGCTCGTCGCCGCCGCCGCAGCGGTCGCGGTGGGGACGGTCGCGCCGGCGCTCGAGGCCCCGCTCCGCCCCGAGCGGGGCAAGTGGCTCGACGCGTTCGCGCGCGCAAGCGCCGAGACGTCCCGCGCTCGGCCCGACGACGTGGTTCGCGAAGTGCTGCGAGCGCTTCGCGCGCCCGGGGGGCTGTCGTCTCCTTCCCCCGAGCTATGGACGTTTTCGCCCCCGAGCGCGACGAAGGTCGACGCCGCCGGATATCTGCATGAGCGTACCGCCGAGCTGCCGGAGGCGCTGGTCGCAGCAGCGGCCGGCGAACCAGAAGGTACGTTGCGCGCGGACGTCCTCGACATGCTCGTCGTGCGTCGGCCGGATCTGCGGCCCTTCGCGAAGTGGATGGCGGATCGCAACGCGCTCCTGATCGTCGTCGTCGCTCACGACCGTGAAGTCGAGGGGCTCGTCCTCGTCCCGCGGGTCGACCGCGTCGAGGCGCCGACGCTCGAAGAAGTGCGCGCGCTGAAGGGCGTAGCCGATCGCCTCGCGGCGGCGTGCCGCGCGCGCGCCGCGCAAGCGAGCACCCTGGCGCGTGCAACCGAAGCCAACGAGCGGGCCGAAGCGGCGGAGCAGCGACTGGACCTTCTGCTGCACGAGCGCGCGCTCGACGCGGGGCGCGACGTGCTCGCGGCCGCCCGTCTCGCGCGGCCGGCGACGGTCGGGGGCTACGCGGCGGGGTCGCGCATGGCGCTCGAGGCGCTCGAGCGGCGCGCGTCGGTCAGCGCTCCCATCGCCGTCGTTGCACCGAGCGGGGTCGATCCGGTGCCCTATCTCGCCCGCGCGCACCTCGCCGGCGGGCGCCGCGCCGGGCCGCTCGTGCTGGTCGACGCGACGAGCGCCCGCGAGCACGATCTCGCGCGCTGGAGCGACCCGGGGGCATCGCCGATCGCGCTCGCGGACCGCGGCCTGCTCGTCCTTCTCGATGGGGCGGCGCTCCCGGCCGATGTGCAGCAGCTCCTCGCGCGCGCGCTCGCCGAGAAGCGCGCCCCCTGGCACCGCCCCGCGCCGCTCGACATCCAGCTGGCCTTCACGTCGGTCGCCAGTCCAGAGCAGCTGGCGGCGGACGGACGCCTCGACCCGACGCTTGCGCTTCGCCTTGCCGACGCGTGCGGTTCGCCCATCGTTTTGCCGCGGCTTCGCGACCGCGTCGAGGACCTTCGCGCCATCATCACCGACCGCCTTGCGCGCGAGGGTCTGCGCGTTCTCGGACGGCCTGTCGGTATCGAGCAAGCTGCGTACGCGCGCCTGGTCGAGCACCTCTTCCCGGGAGAGGAGGCCGAGCTCGGGCTCATCGTCCAACGCCTGGTGGTTCGATGCCGCGGCGACGTCGTACGCGCGGCAGACGTCGACGCATTGCGTCTATCGGCCGCGCTCGTGAGCGCTCCCGGAGCCGGTCGCAGCTCGACCGGCCGCCGGAAAAGTCCACTCTCCGCATGAATCGGCGCTCATGCGATAACTCGCGAGAAAAGCTCCTTGTCTCGCGCGTTTCGAGCGTGTTACTCGTGCGAGCGCCGCGTTGGTCCCGTTGGGAGGAGACGACGACACCATGCACAGGTCCGCCAAGTTCGTGCTGCCGACAATCGGCCTTGCCGCCTTATTTTCGGCCGCCGCATGCGGTGGGGACGACAACCCATACAAGCCCCAACCGGCGTGGTCGGGCAAGCACGCAAGCCTTCCGGCGCCGCTGTCGCCGCCCAATACGCCGATCAAGGCGGGCGACGCCTACACGGTCTACGGGGCCATCCACCAGCTTCGCAGCCTCATCCACGCCAAAGAGGTGACGCAGAGCGCGCAGCCGATCACGGTGCTCGGCTACGTCGTCGACTCGAACATTCCGCGGGCGCCGGATTGCGCGGTGCACAAGACCGGAAAGAAGGACCCAGACAACTGTACCCCGGAAGTGCCGAGCTTCTGGATTGCAGACAACAAGGGCGACACGAAGGGGCCCAAGATCCGGGTGGTGGGCTGGGCTCGGAATTTCGCCGTCATTTTCGACGCGATGACCGCCTACAAGAAGCTCAAGCCGGGTGAGCAGCCGAAGGATGGCGGCGTGTCGGACGACATGTTGAACGTCGTGCTGCCTTTCCCCCTGCCGGCGGTCGGTGAAAAGGTGCGAGTGACCGGGGCATACAACGTCGCGAAAGTCGTGGTCTCGGACATGGTGAGCGAGCCGGCCGGCGGGGTCATTGCCTATAGCAAGATCGAACAACTCGAACCGTCGCCCGAGCCCGCGGCGTTCGCGAAGAAGATCCCGTAGGGCCTGTTCTCCCAAACGCGCCTGTCGGGGGCGGCCACCCTTGCGCGCAATGCGCGTGCCTCCCGCGGGCTGCGTGCGGACACGGTCCAGGAAGCGCGCACGTGCGCCGCTCAATCACGTGCGAACGTCGCCCAATCGCGTGGCTGCGCCCCCGAGTCGCGTGCGCATGCCGAGGAAGCGCTCCATGGCGTCGAACAATCGACTGCTTACGTCGAACGTTCATGCGCGTATGACGAACAAGGCTTGACCTTTGCCGCTCAATCACACGCGAACGCCGAACGCTCGCGTGCGTACGCCGGGCAAGCGCCAGCGTACGTCGAATGTTCGCGTGCGTACGCCGAGCAATCGCGTGCGTACGCCGGGCAAGCGCCAGCGTACGCCGGGCAATCGCCAGCCTACGCCGGGCAATCGCCAACGTACGTCGAATGTTCGCGTGCGTACGTCGAATGTTCGCGTGCGTACGCCGAGCAATCGCGTGCGTACGCCGGGCAATCGCGTGCGTACGCCGGGCAAGCGCCAGCGTACGTCGAATGTTCGCGTGCCTACGCCGAGCGAACGCGTGCGTACGCCGAGCAAACGCCTGCGTACGTCGAATGCTCGCGTGCGTACGCCCGCCACTCGCGTGCCTACGCCGAGCAATCGCCTGCGTATGTCGAATACTCGCATGCGCACGCCGAATGATCGCACGCGATCCTTTCCGCTTAGCCGACCGACGAGACGCCGTGCCCCGGCGCCCGAGCGGCCGACCGCTCCCCCAAGAGCTCCTGCGCCGCCCTGGCGTTGCCTGGCGTCTGGGCGAGCGCGTGGGTCGCACGGCCCAACGTGGTGTCGACCTCTTCGGCCGGAAGGCGTGCCAGCGCCCGCATCGCGAGTGTTCGCCCCACGCGCGACGCGATGAGCCCGAGTGCTGCCTCGCTCCAAGCGAACGGCGGCGTAGCCCGCGTGCACGTCGCGAGATCGGTCAGCGGCGTCTGCGCCAGAAGCTCGGAGAGCGCTGCGACGAAGAGTGCGCGATCGATCGCCAGAGGCGCGAGATCCGACAGGCGCCGCTCCGTTCGCAGCACCCGGACGCGGCGCAGCCCGGGCCAACGCTGAACGCGCGCCGGCGGATCGACGCCGAGAAAAACGCGTGTCTCGCTCCACCACGAGACCGTCGTGTCGGTCCTCGCGATCTCGAGCATCCTCGCCAGCCAGGCGTGCCGCGACACGGCGTCGTACACGCTCCGCGGCGCGCCGGCGCGCTCGATCGTGTCGCGTGCGAGCCCGATGAGGCGCCTTGCCCCGTCTCGCCGCATCGGCGCGTTCAGTCGCGGGCTTGCGGACTGAATGACATCGTGCAGGGCGGCGGCGAGCGCCCACTCCGCTCCAGTCGGCGGACCCAAGTCGTCGATCGGCACGAGCAGGCGGGCGCGGCGCACGCGGGCGTCTCGCACGCGAGCCAGGAGCGCGGGGTCGGCGAACGACGCGCGCGGCCCTTCGGCGAGGGCTCGTGCCGCCCGGGCTCCGATCGCCGGACCGGGTCGCATGCTTCCACCGAGGACCAGGGGAGCCATGACTCCCTCGAAGAGCTGCGCCGCGATCATGTCGAGCGTTCGGGCCATGCTTCACTCGCCTTTGGTCTCGTCCCGCCCCGCGTTGGGCCCCGGCACGGGTCCCACCGGCGTCACTCTCAGGTCGATGAGCGCCTCGGAAAGCGTGCGCACGATCGCGTCGGCCGTCGCCGCTTCCCACGGCGTTGCCTCGAGCAGAGCCGTCTCGAGCGAAACGAAGGATTGCTCGTCGACCGCCCACGCCAGCCCGTCTGTTCCGAGGAACGTGGCGTGCGACAACTGCGCGCCGATCGTGCGCGCGATCACGTCCGGCGCGACAGCCGGCGTCACTCGGTGTCCCGCCGGCACGTACAGGTTCGGGTGAATCTCGACGAAGAACGTTCCAAGCGGGATCGACTGGACGCCGGCCTTCCAGCGGAGCACCGCCCCGCGGGAGGTGATGGCGATGCGCGCCTGCGCCAGCGTCGCCGGGGGAAGGACATACGCCAGGCGACGAAGGAGCGGCAGCTGCTCGGGAGGAATGCAGGTGGCCGTTGCATCGCGCCACCGCGCGGTCGAAGGCACGACGCGCAGGGGTACCTGGACGGCCTCTGGCGGCATGGTTCGCACTGCCACAGTCGCACCGCCGTCCTCCGCTCGCATCGCGATGGGGCCGAAGGCCGAGAGCGGAGCCATCGGCGGCAGCCGATCGATGATCCAAGGACTACCGCCGCCGCCGCGCAAGAGAACGAGGCCTGCGGCCTCGAACACGGGGCAGGCCCGGAGCTCGATCGGATGCTGGTATCCCGCTTCGACCGCGACGCCCGGCGCCACCGGCAGGAAGCACGCGATTCCCGGTGTTGCGTGCACGAGCGGACGCATCCGCCCGGGCAGCTCCGGGACTCGCATCACCCATCGTCGCACCGGGGCGTCGTCGAGAGGACTTGGCGGCGCCCACTCGGCTACGCAAACATCGCCGTCGACCCGCGATCGCACGAAGTAGCGCGCGATCGCCGGCCCCAGCCCCTCTTCGACCACCACGATGCGCGGCCCCGGTTCGACCTTCGTCGACGGGTCGACCCGGGGCATGAGCCGCAGCAGGAGCGCGCGCAGATCGATTCGCCGCTCGACGTCATAGGTCTGCGAAAAGCGATCGTGGTAGAGCGCGAACGCCGCGTCGGTGGAAATCAAGTCCGGCGCGTCGTAGCCGAAAGGCGCCGCCGAGTCGCGGTACTGCACGAAGTGGCGCGACGTTCCGGTGAACGCAAAGCCCCCCACGAGTCGCGCTGTTTCCGCCATGCGGTCCATGCGGTCACTGGATTCGGCCGCGAACTCGAACGTGATCTCCCGCGTGCCGAGCTTCGATCGGACGACGCTCATCGTCAGCGTACGGGCAAAATCTTCCAGCGAGTGCTCGCGCGCATGGGCGGCGAGAAACATCACCAACCGATCGATCGACGAAAACAGGATGAGGCCCTTGGTGCCGAGGGCGACACCCTTGGCGTCCAGGCCGAGGCCGGGCGTGTGCACTCGCGTTTGGTGCAGAGCGATGCGTTCGATCATCGTCGGGGCCAAACCATCTTCATGGTTCGAACGCTCTCGCGAAGACGCACACGGCGCCGAGCACTGCGGCTGCGACAGTCTCGGTGCGCAAGACGAGTCCCCCCAGGGACGCAATCGCCCACCCGCGCGAGGACGCTTCCTCGACTTCGCCTGCCTCGAGCCCGCCTTCGGGGCCGCACGCGAACGCGAGCGGAGCTCCGCTCGCCAGCGCCCCGAAGAGCGCCGGTCCGAGGGGCATGGTTGCCCGTTCCCACAGGCAAAACCGCACGGCGTCGGCCGGTGCTCGGGCGAGGGCGTCGGCCCATGGGGACGGCCCGTCGACGGGCGGTGCCTCACTGCGCCCGCACTGGCGCGCTGCCTCTTGCGCGATGCGCGCCCAGCGGGCTTGGCGGTCCGATGCGCGCGCCGCATCGAGCCGTACGACGCTGCGCGAGGTGGTCGCGATCGTGATCCGATTCGCGCCGAGCTCCGTCGCGTCGCGCACGATGCCGTCGCATTTTTCGCCCTTGGCCAGTCCCTGGATCCACGCGACCACACGGAGCGGACGAGCTGTCCCATCACGTAGGGCTCCGAAGAGCACAGTGATCGCGTCAGGCTCGGTCTTCAGCACGACGCCCGGTGCTTCGCGCCCGCTCGCGGGGTCGAAGGCGACGAATGCATCGTCTGCGCGCAGGCGTAGAACGCGCCCTAGATAGTGCGCGACGGCGCCTTCCAGCCGCCGCTCGCCGGGGGCGAGGCCGGCCATGGGAGCGCGGATCGTCATTCGAGGCCCCAGGGGCAAGGCGTTCGACGTAGCGTGGCGCGAGCGGCCATTGGGCGCTTATGATGACATCGTTGAGGACACGGTCGCGACTTCCCGAATTGTGGCCGCGGCCCGCCACGGCCGGGGACTCTGCCCGGTATCTGGCTCTCGGCGGTGTCTGCGTCGCTCTGATCGGCGCATGCGGTCAAGCGAGTCCGGCCAAGCCCGACCCCGCGGCTCAGGTCGTCCGACAGTATGCGGTCAACCTCGACGCCAACTACAAGGACGCCCTGACGCAGATCGGAGCCCTCAAGTCCGCGGTCGACGCTTTCGTCGGCACGCCGAGCGCCGACGGCCTGGCCGCGTGCCAGCAAGCGTGGCTGAGCGCGCATCAATGGTTCGGCCAATCGGAGTACAGCCGCTTTTACGGTGGGCCCATCGACCAAGCGCAGGGCGGCATGAACGAATGGCCGATCGACGAAGCTTTTATCGATTACACAGTCGGCAATCCGCAGGAAGGCATCATCAACGACCTCACCACGTATCCTCTGATCACCCAGCAAGTGCTTGCCTCGGCGGACGAAAAGGGCGGCCTCGAAAACCTCTCGACGGGCTTTCATGCCATCGAGTTCCTGCTGTGGGGACAGCGCGCCGATCAGACCCAGGGGCCGGGCACACGTCCTTATACCGATTACGTCGACGGCGGCACGAGCGCAAACCAGGATCGCCGGCGGACCTACCTGCAGGTCGTGACGTCGATGTTGCTCGACGATATGCGCGGCCTGGAGGCCGAGTGGGATCTGACGAGCAAGACGAGCTACGGGTCCCAACTCTTGGCCGGCAGCCCGGAAGATGGGCTCACGAAGATGTATCGTGGTTTCTCGCAGATGGCGATTTCGGAGCTCTTCTACGAGCGGATGTACGACCCCATCGTTTCGCAGGACCAGAAGGACGAGGAGTCTTGCTTCAGCGAGAGCACGCTCGGCGACCTGATCGCGAACGCGCTCGGCGACGAGGACGTGTACCTCGGGCGCTACCAGACACTGCTCGGGTCGACGCTACAGGGGCCGTCGATCTCCGACCTCGTCCGGGCGAAGAGCCCCGCGCAAGACGCCCAGGTGCGACAGCAGCTCGCGGCGGTGCGCGCGGCCATCGAGGCCATACCCCCGCCGTTCGATCACTCGGTCCTGGCGTCGCCGACGTCGCCCGAGAACATGGCGGTGCAGGCGGCGGTCGCCGCATACCAGCCGGTTCAAGCGACGCTCGACGCGGTCGCGAAAACGCTCGGAATCGCAAACAATCTCTAGGCCACGATGGGGCCATCTTCGACCCGTTGGCCGCTTCTCGGTGCAGCCGCAGTGGCCGCTCTCGCGGCGGTGGCAGCGTGTTCCTCCAACGGGTCTGGAGCGGGGTCCGACGCGAGCGCGGGCGCGTGCCAGGCCTACACCTCGGCCGCGAGCCTCACCCATCCGCAAGTGTCGCTGCGGGCGGACGTCCTGCCGCTGTTTCAGGGGGCTTGCTCGGCGCAGGCGCGCCCTTGCCATGGCGATCCCGTCGTCACTCTGGAGGGAAGGCCGTTCCTCGGCCTTTCCGACGGCGGCACCGACGCAGGGCTCGTCGTCCAGCAGCTCGTCGGGGTGCCCTCCAACGAGGACCCGTCGATGAACCTGGTGACCGCCGGTGATCCCGCGCAGAGCTACCTGATGCACAAGCTCGACGACGACCAGTGCACGCTGGCGCCGGAATGCATGAAAGGCGTCAGCCCCTCCACCGATTGCGGATGGTTCATGCCGTATCGCGCCGACGCCCCGCTGCCGCCCGCTGTCCGTGACGCCGTTCGCCGCTGGATCGCGCAAGGCGCCCTGAACAATTAGCGAGAAGAAAGAGGTGGGCGCATGCGTAACAACACAAGTGGCCCCTGCAACACGCCCCTGGCGTGGTCGGTTGCCTGCGCGACGCTGGTCACGTGCGGTGGGAACCGGTCCCCCGCGGCCGGGTCCGATCCGAGCGCCGCTCTCCTCGGCGGAGACGGCACCGTCTTCGACCAGGGCGACGAGGCCTTCGCCTATCCCGCGAGCAACCTCCGGACCGTCAATCGGGGCCCCTTCCAACTGGGGGACGGCATCTTCAACCGCAATTGGGTAGCGGCTCCAGCGAGTCCCCAGGGCAACGATGGCCTCGGTCCCACCTACAACGCATTCTCGTGTTCGGGCTGCCATAGCAACAACGGCCGCGGAGCTCCGCCGCAGAGCGCCGGCGACCCGTTTCTCGGGCTTCTCTTGCGCCTGAGCATTCAGGGCACGGACGCACACGGCGGACCTGCACCCGACCCCGTCTACGGCGGTCAGCTCCAGCCCAACGGCATCCTGGGCGTTCCGGGCGAAGGCACGCCCTCGGTCTCCTACGTGGAAATGCCGGGCATGTATGCCGATGGGGAAGGGTACTCGCTTCGCAAGCCCACCTACTCGATCGACAACCTGAGCTTCGGTCCCTTGGATCCCGACGAAATGGTCTCTCCTCGCCTGGCGCCACAAACCGTGGGCCTCGGACTTCTCGAAGCCGTCGACGCGGGCACCATCGTGGCCTTTGCCGCGCAGAACGGCGGCAAGGCCAACCTTGTCTGGGACGATCGACTGCAGCAGAGCGTGCTCGGCCGCTTCGGCTGGAAGGCCAACCAGCCGAGCCTCGAGCAGCAAGTGCTGGGGGCGGCGCGCAACGACCTGGGCATCACCAACAGCCTGTACGCCACGCAGAACTGCCCTCCCGCGCAGACCGCGTGTGCCAACGCGCCGCTCTCGATGGATCAGCCCGAGCTCGAGCCTTTGCGGGAGAACGCGGTCGTCGTGCATGCGCTCGGGCTGGCGGTGCCGGCGCGGCGCAATCTCGATGATCCCGTCGCCTTGCGCGGCGAGCAGGTGTTCACCCAGGCTGGTTGCGCGGCGTGCCATATCCCGAAGATGACGACCGGTATGCTTTCGGGCTGGCCCGAGCTATCGAACCAGACCATTCGGCCCTTCACGGATTTGCTTCTGCACGACATGGGCCCCGACCTGTCCGATGGCCGTCCCGACTTCGAGGCCAGCGGGAGCGAGTGGCGCACTCCGCCGTTGTGGGGCTTGGGGCTCGTCCAACCGATCGACGGCTACCTATTTCTGATGCATGACGGGCGCGCGCGCGGTTTCGCAGAAGCGATCTTGTGGCATGGCGGCCAGGCCAATACCGCGAAAGAGTCGTTTCGCACGATGTCGAAGAGCGATCGCGAGGCGCTGATCTCGTTTCTCTCGTCGCTGTAGGGGTCAATGCGCCAACAGCACGGCGTTCTCCGACGCTGCGAGCAACTCTCCCGACGGCGTTAGGGCGAGCGCATACGGCTGCGAAATTTGGGCGGGCAGCGCCCCGGTCCGAACGCCTGCGGCGCCGACGACGCCAATGACGGTGGTGACCGCGCCCGTCGACGCGTCGACGCGTCGTACGACGTTGTTGAAGGTGTCCGAGACGAACACGTCGCCGGCGCAGTCCGCAGAAACGCCGAACGGATAGTGGAAGCGCGCCGCGGAGCCGACGCCGTCGCCATATCCCGGGGTGGCCGGCTGCCCCGCCAGCGTGGAGACCGTGCCCGTGGCGATGATGATCTTGCGGACGGTCTCGTTAAGGTCGTCGGCGACGTAGAGGTTGCCGCGTCCGTCTGCGGCGACGCCAAGCGGGCCATAGAACGCCGCGCCGGGCCCGGCGCCGTCGGCACGGCCGGGGGTGCCGGCGGTGCCCGCCAGGGTCGAAATCTGGCCCTTCGCGAGATCGATCGCCAACACGCGATCGTCGCTGTAGTCGGTCACGAACAAGCGGTCTTGATCGAGCGCCAAGCCGGACGGCGCGTTGAAGCCGCCGAACGTTTCACCGGGTGCGGGGGCGAAGGTCAGCGTCGTCACCGTGCCCGCCGCGAGGTCGATGCGTCGAATGCGCCGGTTCCCGGTGTCGGCCACGTAGAGCGTCTGGTGGAGACTGTCGAGCGCCAGTCCCTGCGGCTGGTTGAAACGAGCGTCGCCGAGCGTGCCGTCGACGATGTCCGGCTTTCCTGTTCCGCCGGCGATTGCCATCACCTCGCCCGTGGCGAGCGCGACGCTACGAATGGTGTCGTTCTTTGTGTCGGCGACGTACGCGGTGTGGTCATCCGCCGCGAGACCCTGCGGCGAGTTGAATCGAGCCGCCACGCCGATACCGTCCGCGCTCCCCATGGAGTCGGCCCCGGCGTACGTGGTTGCCGTCGCGGTGGCGACCGCGATGGCGCGCACGACGTAGTTGCCGTTGTCGGCGACATACACGGTGCCTGCGCCGTCGTTCCACAGGCCCGCAGGCCCATTGAAGCGAGCGTCCGCTCCGACCCCGTCGATGAAGCCCGGCATGCCCATCCCGCCGACGAAGGGCATCACCGTCCCGTCCGGAGCGACGCGGACGACGCCGTTGTCGGCGACGGCGCCACCGACGACCGACACCAGTGCGTCCACGCCGTCGACCGTCACGCCCTGGGGAACCGGGCCTTGCGTCGGCGATCCGAACGTCGTCAGGGTCGACACCGTTCCGGTCGCCAGCTCCACTTTGCGGATGCTCTGGTTGAGGGAGTCGACGACGAAGAGATTGCCCGCTCCGTCGTAAGCGACCGCCTTTGGCTTGTTGAACAGCGCAGCCGCTCCCACGCCGTCCGCGGTCCCCGCCTGGCCGGCGCTCCCCGCCACCGTGGTGACTGTGCCGGTGCCGAGCGCGACCATCCGTATGGTGTTGTTGTCCGTGTCCCCGACGTACAGATTGCCGTTGCTGTCGAGGGCGAGTCCTTCGGGCTCGCGAAAGCGCGCATCGGTGCCGACGGCGTCCACGGCGCCGGGCTGTCCGGATGCGCCAGCCACAGTGGTGACGGTGGCGCTCAGGACGTCTATTTTTCGGATCGTGTGGTTCTCGGTGTCCGTCAGGTAAAGCTGACCGTTGGTGAACGCCAGACCGCTGGGGCTGTTGAACGTTGCCTGCGCACCGACTCCGTCGGTGGCGCCGACGCGTGCGTAGGCGCCGGCGAGCGTCGTGACCATTCCGGCGGCGACGTCGATGGCGCGGATCGTCATCCCGTCGGCGATGTAGAGATGCCCGCCCCCGTCGCCCGTGATGGTCCACGGATCGGCGAAGTGAGCGGCGACGAGCGTGCCGTCGACCCATCCGGGCCCACCGGGTTGCCCCACGAGGAGGTCGAGCTTGGTCAGCGTCGACGAGTTGCAGACGGCGCCGATACCGACTGGCGCAGCGGGCCCGGAATGCCCGCAGCCCGCGACGCACAAGCACACGCAGAGCGTCCGTAGACCGGGCATCACCATCATTGTGTACCAGGTCCGGGATCGCCCCATCGCGAAGGCACTAGCTTGCCGCAGCCTCCAAGCCCACGGCGTTCTCGCCCGTAAACGTGCCCGTGCCCGTGAACGTGCCCGAGGTCCTTTGGCCTGGTGCGTCCGCTAGGCGCAATCGAGCGGGCACGGGCACGGGCACGGGCACGGGCACGGGCAGTCTAGTTCGGCACCTGGATGCACGTCCCGGTGGCGGTGCACACGAGACTCTGCCCCGAGCAGCACGGACAGCCGCCGTTCGCCGGGCCGCACGCCCCATTGAGCATGCCGCACGTGCACGCCGGGGGCTGGGGCGCCTGCTGCGTCCACTGGGCGGTATGATTGTGCGACGTGATGTCCTGGTAGGGCACCCAGAAGGCGACGCCCGACGGATCGGCGGTGACCGCCTGCCCCCCGGCAAACATGATGGGCGCCATCCAGAGCTGCGGCACCTGGCACGCGGTGGCAAACGTCGACTTGTGCGCGCCCCCGGGTGTCTCGGCCGCGTCGGCCGGGTAGCACTGAACCATGCCCGTCTTGTGGTTGAGAACGCGAAGGCCGTAGTCGCGCGTCGACGAGAACGTGAACCATAGAATCTTGTTGCCGTGGTAGTTCTGCACGAAGGGCGCCCACCGCGGATACGAGTTCGACCACGGATCGATCGCGCCATTGGCTTTTTGCAGGTCGACTGGCATCGGCGTCGGGTTGGCCGCGCTGGGCGCCTGCATCAGCCACAGGCGGGCGGCCGGGTTCGAGAAGCTGTCGTCGGGGCAGAAGCCGCCGGTGCACGTCGCCGCCGCGCCCATGCTGGCGACGCGGTTGAAGATGATGAACGACATCGGCTGGTCCGGAGAGAAGCTCGGGTAATAGTTGTTCTCGCCGGCAGACGTCAGAATCGCCTGCGGGGTGCCGAAGGTGCCATTGCCCGCATAAGGAACCGTGTAGAGGCTCCCGCCGTAGACGTGAGCGTCGTCTTGCTTCCACGTCGTGAACTCGCCCTGCGGCTGGACGTAGACGATGGTCGTTCCGTCGATCGACCAGTCGGGCATCGTGGGGCGTGTTCCCGTCGGGCCGATGGCCACGCCGTTCACGAAGGCGCCGGTGGCGGCGTTCCAGACCGACCACCCGTTGGTCGGGACCGCGGTCGCGTAGCCGCCGCCGCAGCCTTGTCCGCCACGTCCTCCGCCCGCTCCAGCCACGGTCGTGCACGCGGAGCCGTTCGAGGTCACGTACGTCGTGGCCTGGGGATTGATCGTCGTGAATCCCGGCGGCTGGCCTCCGCCTCCGCCGCCGCCTTGCGTGATGCCCCCCGCAAACTCGACCGCGACGCCCGCGGGAAGAGGGGTCATGTCGAGCTCCGACCCGGCGACGTCGTTGTACTCGTCGTCCGAATCGTTGTCGTCCGAGTAAACGACCATGCGCGAACCGTCGCGGGAGAGCGAGTGGCAGCCGTTGCACGTCGAGTTCAGTGGTTTCGGGTTGGGCGTCACGTTCACTTCGGGATTGGCGAGATCACCGAAGGCCTTCGCCCAGATGAAGCCGCCGACGCCTTGCCCCGCCGTGATCGTCGACTTCCAGTAGTAGTACGTCCCGGTCAGGTCCTCCTCGGCGATCGACATGTGAATGGTGTTCGACGAGGTCGACGCGCACATTCCGTCGGTCGTGCCCCGCACGGTGATCGATATCGGGCTATTGAGACCGCGGTTCGCCCCGACGATCTTGCTCCAGGACGCTGGATCGACCACGAGCTCGCAGCCCCCGGACGGGGTCGGGGGAGTGGTCTGCATGTCGGTGGTTTGTGCCATGCACGACGTGATGATGCGCCAGTCGGTGGCGGGGGTCTGCGACGATTGGCTGAAGTCGACTTCGAAGTTGGTGAAGGGAGGACCGAACGGAGTCCAGTGAACAGAAATGACGTTGAGGTTCGGCGGCACGACGACGGTGTCGTTGGGATAGACGATCTTGATAGCCGGTGCGGTCGCGCAGGCAGGCGCGTTCGGGGGGGGAAACGTGCAGCCCGTGCAGTCGGACGCGGTCGCGACGCCCATGGCGGGGACCAGTGCCACGGGCGTCGTCGCGTCGCCGGCATTGGTCTTGGGGCTCGAGGCGTCCGGGATGACGAACGGGCCGCCCCCGGTGCCGTTGCCGCCGCCGCTGCTCGTGCCCCCGCTGCTTCCGGTGCCGGGGTGGGCGCTGCTTCCGCCGCTGCTTCCGCCGCTGCTTCCAGCGCCGGTGACGGGGCCGAAACCGTTGTCCGGGGGCGATGATCCGCACGCGTACACGACCGCAAGCGCCGCGCAGAAGGCGACGATGGCGGACAGGCCCCCCGTTCTGCCCAGGCGCTGATTCGACGTACTCATCACAAGCCTCCGAGCGGCGCGCGCCGCGTCACGTGCGTCACGTGCGTGACGTCATAGTCTCCAGGAAATCTGAACACGATTGAATCGTTTAGGAGCGACAGTGCGCTCTGCGCGACCTCTCCTATGGCCGGCGTCTCCCTCATCCGTCGGCTTCGGTCGGTGGCAGAGATCGGTGCGCCGTTACCTGCTCATCACGACCGCGATCCACTCCCCCTTGCGGGGCACGCTCTCGACCACCAGCGCGGAGTACGCACTGCGCACGCTCGTGAGCTGCGTGGGCGCGACATCGGGCGCGAGGATGCCGGAGAGCACCAGCAGCCCGCCAGGAGCCATCCGCGCCATCAGCGCGGGCGCGAGCTCGACCAACGTCGTCGCCTCGATGTTCGCGACGACGGCAGCGTACTGCCCTGCGAGGGTCTCGACGGGGCTTCGATCGGCATGCACGCGCTCGGCCAGGCCGTTTCGCAGCGCGTTTTCGCGCGTGACGAGCACCGCGTCGGGATCGACGTCGATTGCGCGCGCGGTTGACGCGCCGAGCGCGAGCGACACCAGCGACAAGACACCGCTTCCGCAGCCGACGTCGAGCACCGCCCGCGCTCGGAACCGTTCGGCCTGATCACCCAGCACTTGCGCAACGAGGCTCGTGGTCTCGTGAAGCCCTGTGCCGAACGCACGGCCCGGCTCCAGCACCACGACGCGCTCGCCGGCCGTCGCCGCGTAATCCTTCCACGGAGGGCACACGACGACCCCAGTCGCGATGGGGAACGGTTCGAAGTGCTTCTTCCACTCGTCGCGCCACGCATCTCCGACCACCACTTCGACCCGTGGCGACCACCGCGGCGGTAGCTCGCGCATCGCCGACCGCGCGTCCTCTTCGCGCTCGAAGCTGCCGATGAGCGTCACTTTTCCGGCGGCGCCGCGCGCCAGGGTGGTTTCGTCGCGCGTCTCCACGCCTCCTGCGCCGAGCTCGAATAGGTGCGAGGCCGCATCGTCCGCGTCGTCCGCGTCGACGTCGATCGCGACATAGGGGTAGCGCGCGATCATGGCAGCGGCGACCCCGCCCGTCCCTGGCTGTACTTGCGTCGCGCCTTCACGCTCCGCAGCACCGCGCGCGCGGCCTCCCCAGGCGGCATCGGCTCTCCTTGTGCAAGCACCACCGCGGTCAGGCGACCGCCGTATACGCACCCCGTGTCGATCCCGGTCGCCCAGGTGTGCAGCTGCGGCTCGGCGCCCGCGTTGTGCCCGAAGACCACGTGGGGCGGCCCGGCGTACCGCGAGCCCCACAGCGGACCGGCGTCGGGCTCGTCGCTCCATCGGTTTCGCGAGTCGACGGTGCGAATTTTCATCAGAGCTTCCTGCGGCGTACGCTTCGGCGCGGCGCCCGGCACGACCCCCGCGTGGACCACACGCACGCCGTGCTCGGGAAGGTCGACCCAGAGGGGCGTCGCTTCGAGCATCCGCCACTCGTCCTCCGAAAGGGCTCGCGCCAAGCGCTCGTGCTCCGGGCCCAAGGACTTGAGGCCGTGGCGGTACGCCAGGAGCTTCTCCTCATGGTTGCCGCGCACTACGAGCGCGCCCAGCCGGCGCGCGAGCGCGAGAGCGCCGTGGGAGTCGGGCCCGCGAACGACGACATCCCCCACCAAGACGAGGCGGTCCCGCCCTTCGGCGAACCGAATCTGCTCGAGGAGATCTTCGAGCTCTGCGGTGCACCCGTGCACGTCGCCGACGATCGCCGTGAGGGTCATTCGCGCGCTATGTGCCGTCGAGCTTCGCGCGCTTGGGGATGACCACGGTTCCCGACTCGGTCACGACGAAACGAGCGCGATCGGCCTCGCGGTCGAAGCCGATGATGGTGCCGGACGGGATCTCCACGTCCTTGTCGATGATCGCCCGGCGGATCTTCGCGTGCCGCCCGACCCGCACGCGCTCGAAGAGCACGCTCTCTTCGACTTCGCTGAACGAGTTTACGCGGCATCCGATGCCGAGCACACTGCGGTGGATGCGCCCTCCCGAGATGATGCATCCGTGGCTCACCATCGAGTCGGTCGCGATGCCGACGCGCGCCTGCGCCTCGTCGCGAAAGACGAACTTGGCGGGCGGATCGTGGGTCGCTCCCGTGCGAATCGGCCATCTGAAGTTGTAGAGGTTGAACTGCGGGTGGATCTCGATGAGATCCATCTGCGCTTCCAAGTACGCGTCGATCGTCCCGATGTCGCGCCAGTAGCCGCGGTTGTGCCCCTCCTCCCCCGGCACCGCGTTCGTTGCGAAGTCGTACGCGAATACGTCGGCCCCCTTCTTGACCAAGCGCGGCAAGACGTCGTGCCCGAAATCGTGACGGCTCTCCTCGAGGTTCTCGTCTTCCCCGAGCTCGCGAAGGAGCACGTCGGGGCGAAAGACATAGTTTCCCATCGAAGCGAGGCACATCCGGTCGTTGCCGGGCACCGTCGGGGGATTGTCGACCTTCTCGTGAAACGCCAAGATGCGGCCCCCGCGACCGACCTCGATGATGCCGTATTCCTTCGCGGTTTCGCGCGGCACCGGGATGGCCGCGACGGTTGCGTCGGCGCGCGCGCTCTCGTGGAACGCCAGCATCTGCCGAACGTCCATCTTGTAGACGTGGTCGGCGCCGAAGATGCAAATCAAGTCGGGCCGCTCGTCGTTGATGACGTGCTGGCACTGCCACACCGCGTCGGCGGAGCCGCGGTACCAGGCCTTACCGGTGCGCTGCTGCGCCGGGATCGCCTCGATGAACTGATCGAGGATCGGGGCGAGCCGCCAATTTCGCGCGATGTGCTCCTCGAGCGATGCGCTCTTGTACTGCGTGAGCACCTTGATGCGCGATAGGCCGGAGTTGACGAAGTTCGACAGAACGATGTCGATGATGCGGTAGCGCCCGCCGAAGGGCACCGCGGGCTTTGCTCGATCGAGCGTCAGCGGGAACAGGCGCTTGCCTTCGCCGCCGGCGAGCACCATCACGAGCACCTGGTTCGTGTCCACGTTGAATGCCGTGCCGTTCATGGGTGGTCCGGGGGGTGTCGGCGGACATATAGCAGGGCTCTCGGCGGGGCGGAGGCTGCACTAGGCCAACGCGTCGGCCTCGAGCCGGCGAAAGAGGGTCCCCAGCTCGGGACGGCCACGCAGGGGCTCGCAAAAGCTCGTGGCCAGCTCGAGGAGACGCGACTCGATGACCTCGGCGCGCGCGTTTCGCTCTACGAGGCGCCGATGCGCCGTTTCGCGCTCTCGGTCGACCGCCTGCTCTTGACTCGCCAGGGCGGCGCGCAACTCGGCGAGCTGGTAGTCGAGATCGGTGACCGTGCGCCCTTTGTCGTCCAGCGTGGCCTGCGCGGAACGCTCGATGCGGCGGGCGGCGATCCAGGCGTCGACCGCCTGGGCACATTGGCGATACCCTTCGGCGAGCTGGGCGTGTGGCTCCTCGAGGCCGGCGCGTCCCTCCCATGTGACGACCTCGCGCAAGGCGCCCGCGTAAGCCCCCGCCGCGCGCTTCGAGTGGTGCGCCAGTCGATCGAAGTCGATGCGCGCCGCGCGAAGCTCGTCGCGCGCCCTCGACGCGTCCAGCCCGAGCGCGTCGACCGCGGCGCCGAAGCGCTGTCGTCCCTCCCGGCCCCGCGCGTCGATTTCTTCGAGCTCCCGCTGCTCGTGCTCGCGGGAAGCGCGGGCCTCGGCGAGCTCCACCACGAGCTGGCGGATCTCGGACAGCGCCTTTTCGGGCTTCGCCCCGCGGGACTGCGAGAGCATTTGCTGGAACACGTCGAGTCGACGAGTCCACTCTCCGGGGCGGTCCGGGGCCGCTGTCGGCGGCGGGAGCACGACGGGGTGCGAGCTCGCCGGGTCTTTCTCGGGATCCGGCGGCACCGGTGCGTGGAGCGCGCCGGCCAGGGCGAGGAGGTCCTGTTCGACGCGATGGGCATCCACAGGACGTGCGCGCGGATCCTTCTCGAGCAGCTGCATGACCAGCGCGTCGAGCTTCGCCGGCACCTGTGGCTCGACCGAGCGAGGAGGCAGCGGGCGCTCGTTCAGGTGCTTGACCAAGAACGTCGCGGGATCGCTCGCCTCGAAGGGAAGCTTGCCCGTCGTGACTTCGTAAAAGATGACGCCGAGCGCGTAGAGATCGACGCTCGGACCGGCGTCCCCGCTGCTCACGCGTTCGGGCGCAATGTACTGGGGTGTTCCGAAGAGCTCTCCGACGCCCGTCAAGCGCGGGTCGGTGCGCGAGCGTGCGATGCCGAAGTCGAGGATCTTGACCAGGTCGCTCCCGTCGGCGCGCTGGCAGATGAATACGTTTTCAGGCTTCAGATCCCTGTGCACGACGCCCAGGTCGTGCGCGCGTGCGATGCCGCGTGCGAGCTGGATCAGGATTGGGATGGCGCGCGCGAGCGGGAGCACGCCGCCGGTGAGGAGCTCGGCGAGCGTCCGCCCGTTCAGGAGCTCCATGACCATGTACGG
>Ga0265319_1000260_pt1 | contig 40005 bp, 56 predicted proteins | sample 4824metaG_FD_192443 | JGI IMG/M metagenome (GOLD analysis project Ga0265319, IMG submission 192443) | Rhizosphere microbial communities from Carex aquatilis grown in University of Washington, Seatle, WA, United States - 4-8-24 metaG | ecosystem: Host-associated > Plants > Roots > Rhizosphere >...
CCGGTGCAAAGTTCATTGGTAATAAAGAAGTCGTAAAAGTTATTCTTGATGATGGGTCAGAAATAGTTTGTACACCTGAACATCGTTTTATGCTTCGTGATGGTTCATATGCTGAGGCGGGAGATTTGTGTGGAAAAGAGCTAATGCCATTCAGTTTAGGGACTTGTCACTTTTCTCGTAACAATATTTTTTGTGTAAGAATTGAAGAATTGAGCATTGTAATTCCCGTTTATGATATTGAGGTTGCAAAGTATAACAATTTTGCGATTGCACACGATAGTCCAGGATTAGGAATACACGGTGTAATTTTTGTTCACAATTGCGAGATGGAACAGTGTTTGTCTGGTGATACGTTAATCGCGACGTCTGAAGGTTTTAAGAGGCTTGACGAGCTCGCCGAAGAAAATAAAGTAGAGCTCAACAAGACGTTCATCGTGTATTCGTACGATCACAATGAAAGAAAAATTGTTCCTGCGCTCGCAAAACAAGCACGATACACTGTTGATGAGAAAGCGTACAAGATAACGTTCGAGAGCGGTAAGACGATAACCGGTTGTGAAGACCATCGCTTGATGTTGGCCGATGGAACTTATTGTAAGATCAAAGACATTCACGTTGGAATGTTGATGATGCAGTACGTGAGACCAAATTTTTGTGATGAAGTCAAGTTTAACGCTCGACGTGAAGACTTTGTAAATCAAGTTATTGATCGTACTGATGTGACATTTGGAAAGATTTTACGAACCGCGGAACGCGTCGGAGTAGATTTAAAGCAATTGTCAATTGCTCTTGACGTTTCAAATAACAAAATTTTGAACATAATTGACCAGTTTGGATATAAAAGCTTTGAGACGTTTGCTCACGCATATTCAAACATTGAAAATCATTGTTATTTAATTGATCGTGAAGGAAATTTGATTAGTGAACAATTTGAATTGGTAAAAAACGTAGAATACGTTGGTATTTTACCACTTTATGATTTAACTGTTGATGGTTACAAAAATTTTGCGACTGACAGTGTAATTTCACACAATACTCCAGAGATAGCATCAACACTCGATATTGTAGCGGACGAAACATGTTTATCGGGAAATTCTATAATTCCGTTGTTAGATGGTTCTCGACCTACGATATTAGAACTTTTTCAGTCAGGACGAAGTAATTTTTGGGTATATTCATATGATACAAAAACAATGAGAATTGTTCCAGGATTAGTGACGTCACGTATTGTGAAAACAGGAACAAAACGTCTTTTTAAGGTTGAACTTGACGATGGAACGTCATTACGACTAACTGGTAATCATCGTGTATTGTTGAGTGACGGAACGTATTCTGAAGTTAGCACATTGAACGTTGGATCAAGTTTAAAATCGCTTTATATTAAAATATCAGATAGAGAATTTGGTGATCGGATACATAAAAATTGGGGAGACTACGTCAGTAGAACAAATCATCGAGTTATTTCCATTATTGAAGAACAAGAAGAAGATGTTTTTGATCTTGAAGTTGAACAGTGGCACAATTTTGCTACAACAGCGTCGCCAAAATCAACGTCATTTGTGTTTGTTCATAATTGTTCAGTCGACGACAAAGGCCGCGCTCTTCATGTCTACAGTGACAATCCAAAGATTAAAGAAACGCTTGAAGAATTATTCTACGACACATTGAACGTTGAATTTAGTCTTCGATCTACTGTGAGAAACGTAATTAAATACGGCGATGGATTTAATTACATAGACGTTCATCCAAACTATGGCGTCGTTGGTTCGTTTCCTGTTCCTGTCAATGAAATTGAACGTGAAGAGAATTATGATCGCAATGATCCGTTTGCAACGCGCTTTCGTTGGGTTTCAATGGGTAATAGGACTCTTGAAAATTGGGAGATAGCGCACTTTAGGTTAATGGGTAATGACCAATTTTTACCTTATGGGTGTTCGTGGATTGAACCTGCGCGGAAAATTTGGCGACAGTTAATGCTTCTTGAAGACGCCATGCTCGTTTACCGCGTATCAAGGGCTCCTGAGCGCCGCGTGTTCTACGTCGATGTCGGCAACTTGCCTGCAAATGAAGTCGAAGCGTACATGCAACAGCAAAAGCAGGCATTGAGGACGAACAGCGTTGTAGACAAAGATACAGGACGAATTGATTTACGATACTCACCACTTTCGATCGATGAGGACTACGTTATCCCAACGCGTGGTGGTGAGTCAGCAACTAAAATTGAAACGCTCGCGGGTCTTCAAAATCAAGGCAATGTTGAGGACGTCGCGTATCTACAGAAGAAGCTATTTGCCGCGTTGAAGATTCCTGCCGCATACCTTGGCTACGGCGATGCGTTGGGTTCTAAAGCGTCGTTAGCGCAACTCGATGTTAGATTTTCTCGTTCGATTGCCTCAATTCAACGCATAATCATTGCGGAACTCAATAAAATTGCCGTCATTCATTTGTTTGCACATGGTTTCAAGGGTGATGACTTACAGAACTTTGTGCTACGATTGTCTAATCCATCTACTGTCGCACAACAACAGAAACTCGAGCTCTGGCGCGCAAAATTTGAGATCGCAGGGTCAGCGCCAGAAGGAATTGCTTCACGTAACTTCATTCGCAGGGAAATTCTTATGCTCAACAACGAGCAGATAGAAACCCTCGATGAGGAGCGCTATGACGAAAAGCTTGTTGATGCGGCAATTGATAACGCGGGTGCAGGTGAACAAGTTGTTGCAGACACAGGTGGTGAGAGCGACGAAGATTTGTTTGGTGGTGGAAGTGAAAAAGAAGGTGCTCCTGAAAAGGAAGAAAAGCCCAAAGCAGGTGCAGAAAAAGAGGAGAAACCTGAAAATGCAGGCACGTTGCCTGATGACGATTTGCAGCTGTTGACTTCGTCTGACATTGACGAGGACGATGATTTCGTGAACAAGGCAATGCTTGAGTTAGACAGTGCGTTACCAATAAAACCAAACGGACATCTACAAAAAGCATTGTACAACAATCAAAGACAACGTCATAATGGTGCATCATCAACGTACTCGCCTGAAGTAGACAGGATGGCAAAGACGGGTGATTTACTAAATGATCCGTACGACAAAAATTTCTTCAGAGAACTTGCAACTGAGGGCAAAAATGCTACAAAACGTATTAAATTAACGAGTACGCTGCGCAAGACTTTGAGTGACATGGCAAACAGCAAGCGTTTTATAGAGGCAAACTTTGACGCAGGAACGGAAAAAAGAGTTTTGGCTGAGGGAATTGATGTACAGGACGAGATAGATGAATTAAATGCTAATAACGAGTTGGACATTGACATCGATGTCGTATTATAAGTGGAGAAAGTAACATGAGTAAGACAGAAGACTTACAGTCAGAAGCTGATCAGATTTCCCAGTTGGTGTTGGGTTGTAATAGAACACAAGCCTGGCAACGCATTAAGACGGGTGAAATGGCGAAGTCGGACTTTGCAAAACGTCTTGCAGAGTTAATGTTTTTGATTGCAGAAGACGAATAAACACTTGAGTGGGTTACCGACTCAGAACAGGTAAAACTGCGTTTGTGGCTCAGTGGCACAGCCGTTCCTAACCGGAATAGACGTGATGTTCGAATCATCACCAAACGCACCGTATATTTTTAAGTTTCATAAGGCGACAAGAACAAGGATCGAACAAATCAGTAGAAGCACCTGTTGATATGGCATCGTCATCACCCTCTTGTCGGGTATGTGGTGATTAAAAATGTACAGACGCGATCGAAGTGGTGCCAGACACTTTGATTTTTGTCTTTAAGCAATATACTTATTTTTGTATCACGTTGAAGTGGCACAGAAGAGGTTGACACATTGTCAAAATCACACAACAAAAAGCGTAACGTAACTCTTGTGTATGAATTCTTAGTTCAGACAATTGCTCAGGCATTGGTTGAAGGTAACAAAAAACGCTCATCGGGAGCACTAAAAATAATAAAACGAAGGTTTAAACCTGGAACTGAGCTTTATAAAGAGTTTCGCCTTGCAAATTCATTGATAAAAACTACTGTGTCTTCTGAGTTTGTTGCATCATCAATTCTTGGAGAGGCAAAGCAAGCGTCAAGGAAACATGACATCAAACTCCTCGACAAGGAGAAATCAATGTTGATACACGAAATTAATTGTGTATTGGGAGCAGAGACGTTTGAACAACGAATACAAAATTACGTTGAACATGCAACTGTTGCATCGTTGATAAATGAATGGAGATCTGAACGATGTGACATACAACAACTTGCAACGTTTGAAGACAAACTCGTAAAGATGTTGATTGCGGATAAAAGTGTAGCTGATGTGTTTGTCGTTGAGGGAACTCACAACGAAGATGAGCTCGTAATGGACGTAATGTCAAAAAAAATGGACGACAAGTATGGCACGTTATTAACGGAACAACATAAAAAAATTGTTAAAGCATACGCAATGGGTGAAAATAAACTCAACGAAGAAGCACTAACGTTAAAGAATAACGTATTGAAAGAAATTAACACATATAAATGTGGCACTGTCGTTAACGAAAAGTTGAACAAAGTCAAAGAAATGTTGGTGAACGAAAAATTTGAAACATCGAGCGATGATACCGCGTTGAAGTGCATTGAATATGTGAATTTATTGAATGAACTAAGGAGCGAAGAAGAAAATGCCTAAACTATTATGTGAATACTATTCGCTCGACACAATTGATCCTAAAGAGGTGAAAAAGACATTTGACAATGAAGGTAAGATAATTTTACGTGGCGTAATGCAACGCGCGGATTCACTCAATCAAAATGGTCGTGTGTATCCAATGTCAATACTTCAACGTGAGGTAAGAAATTACCAGAAGTTCATCATAGAGAATAGGGCAACGGGGGAGCTCGATCATCCGCCAGAGAGCGTGATTAGTTTGAAGAACGTGTCACACATTGTACGTGAACTGTACATGGATGGTAAAGATTGTTTGGGTGCAATTGAAATATTGCATAGAGTACCGTCAGGTTTAATATTGAAGGGTCTTGCAGAAAGCAAAGTAAAGATTGGAATATCGTCAAGAGGCGTCGGTGACGTGAGAGAAGAAGGAGATTACACTGTTGTTCTTGATAACTTCCAATTAATTTGTTTCGATTGTGTTTCAGATCCTAGCACAGTTCAAGCGTTCATGCTTCCAGAGTGTAGAGATGTCAGCAAAAGTGAGTTGCAAAAGCTACGAACACACTTTACAAAAGAAGATAGAATAGATAGAATTTTAAACAACATTTTGTGTAAATGAATACTTATGACAAGGTGAATTATGCCATTAGGTAATGTCCAACCCGGCGCGCAGAATGCTGTGGAATATCAAGTTCCGGGAATTCCGTGGGTTACGTCATCGACGACGGGAGTCAATGAAATAATTCACCACAGCTTTCCTAGAATTTCAAACGGTGTTGTTGTAAAAAATTCACTTGTAAGTTCAAATAATTTACGAGTTGGATTTACCACAAATGGATTGAAGGGTTCTAACTATATTGAATTAGTTCCGGGCGAAAGCATCGCAATGGACGTTCGAATTATTGATCTATTCATTAGTGGCAGTTCAACAACATACACTACGTATGCCGAACTAACAATGATTGATCGAACGATGTTAATGACGTTGACAGGTTCAAACAACGTGCAAGGAATTGGGTAATTATATGAGCGGCGGGTTTAGTCAATCGTCAACAGGTGGAAACATTGTATCTGGTTCGTCATTGACATCAACGTTGAATGGCGCTCTTGAAACTACGCAACTTCTTGGAATTCCAAAGGCATCAACATTATCAAAAATTTGGCGATTTAACGTGACAGGTAGTCAAAGCACGCAGGTAAGTTTTTTGTCTACTCCACGTGCGTCATTAGTCAGCGCAATATCAGGTAGTAAAATATTTTCGCTAAGAGGTGATCCATATACCGCGGTATATTATGCGTTTTCAACCGGTTCAACGGGTGAAAGCATAAGTTCTGTTGACGTAACCGGTGCGACTCAGTGTGATACACTGTTTCCTGGCGAGCGATTTGACATGCAAATTCCAATTGGAATAAGTTCTCTTATTGTGAGTTCTTCAGTGACAAGTTCAATTTCATTGTCAGTGAGTTCGTAAGCGGTGTCATCATGAACAGACGCACCGCCCGTCGTCCTGCTCGCGTTGTTTCAAAAATTCAACCGCATAGTCAAATTTACGTAACAAACAACGGATCAGGTAATGTGTCAATCATTAATGATTCGACTGTTATTCGAACGACTGCAACTGGAACAACCTCACGAGGTGTGTGCTGGGACGGCGCGTCTCATGTATACATTCCTAACTCGGGAGCAAATAATGTTTCGCGAATAAATATTGCTACAGGACTCGTTGATGCAACGATTGCGCTCGCCGGCGGGCCGTCATATTGTTGTTGGGATGGTGGAAAATACATTTATGTTAATGTTCCCCTCGTAAATACTTCGCGGATTAACATCGAAACGTTAGCGGTTGACGTTAATAACGTTGCTAATGGTAACTCGTGGGGAATTTGTTATGATAACTCAACACACATGTATGTTGTAAATTACGTTGGTAATACAGTAACTCGCATCAACACTACAACATTTGCAGTCGATGCAACGATCAATGTTGGAGCGAGTCCACGTGGCATATGCTATGACGGTGCAGGTCATGTGTGGGTAGCAAACGTTAACGGACAAACCGTGTCTCGAATTAACGTTAGTACGGGTTTAGTTGACGCAACGATAGGCAGCGTAGGAACAGGTCCCGAAGGTATATGTTCAGATGGTACATGGGTTTATGTTACAGCAATAACTACAAATACGGTGACTCGCATTAACTTAAATGGTATACAGGGTGGACAAATAATTGTTGGTGCTCGGCCTTCAGTTGTGTGTTGGGACGGTGCAAAACACGTGTATGTTGGTAATTTTAATGGAAATAGCGTATCTCGCATTGATACGGCAACTTTTTTGGTCGATGCAACGTTTAATGTTGGAATAAATCCATGGGGATGTTGTAGCGTAAGAAAGTAATATTTAAAAAAGACGATGAACGACATATTTAATGATAACGTCGCTTAATGCGAAAGGAATATTTGACATGAAAACAGCAAAATTAACTACGTTACTTTTGAACAAGATTATCAAGGAAGAAGTTGCGAAATTTGGTGCCGAAGAAGACGTTGAAAAACGTGCCAAGGATACTGAAGAAGTTGATGCGGATGAAATTGCAGATAGTCTTGAAAAAAATATCGATTTCATACACGCTTTAAAAATTGAAGAAACTCGGCTTGTCGCCCGCCTTGAAAAAATCAAGGAACAACGTCGTAATATGTTGAAGAAAATTGCAGAGAAGAAGTAATTGTAGAGGTATGTGATGCCAAAAATTCCAAAATACACAACGTTTTCTCCACCTGCTAATGCAAAGAACGTTTTATTGAACAGATTATTTGCATCACATGCAAGTCCTGATCAACTTCCACCTCAACTGACACTTGATCCTGGAAAAGAAATTGAATGCGCCGCCGCAGTGCGAGCATTAGCAACAGCACCAGTCATCAACGGCGTTGGTGGTATTCTTCCACGAGATGGAATTCAACAAGGAAACACTTTGTTATTTCCGAATGGCGTAGATTATACATTTGCAGGTCGTTCGCTTGATGATCCGACGCAGACACCTGATATTTCTAAGGTTTCTTGGAAAGTTGCAGGCGATCCAGCAAATCCGTATGTTCCAGATCTTTCTTCACCTGGTCCTGGCAAAACCGCAGGAACAGACAAAAATGTTGATCCACAAATTACAACACAAGACGTAAAGCCGAATTATATTCCTGGCCAACCCGATAGCGCAACAAGAAATCCAGTTGTAACAGGAGCAAAAATTGCTGCAGCAATAAATGCGATCGACACGTCCTTACAAAAAGGTAGCTCAGGCGCGAATAATTAAAGTTTCTTAATTTATTTTAATAACAAACGCACTTTTTTGGTGCGTTTGTTATTTTAATGAACTTTTTTGTGTTTGTTCACATTTGACGAATATTTATGTGTTGGTACATATGTTAAATTTGTATGAAGAAGCACTTGCAGACGTTCGAAAGATAAAAGAAGTTGCAGAAGAGAGCGCAAAACGAGCAATCGTTGAAGCTGTTATTCCAAGAATTCGTGAATTAATTGAGAGCGAGTTGTTGGGAGACGTTGAAGACGAAGCAAAAGGCGCTCCGGGATCACCTGATCTTCAAGGTGAACTTCTCACTGATGAAGATGAAATCATACCGACTAATACAGGAATTCCCGTAGATGACATTCTTGCTTGTTCTCCCGAAAGTGCGCCAATTGTAGCATCTCAATCAGCAACGCCATCAACCGATGCAATCACTCTTCCGGACGAAGAAGGAAAAGTGACGTTAGATATTGATGCGTTGGTCGTTGAACCTTCAGCCGGAGAAGATTTTGTATTTGGTGATGAAATTGCACCCACGCTTAAAAAGGTTGCAGACGTCGCAGAGCCCGTTGAAATTGCATTGACTGTTGAAACATTAACAAAATCTGCAAAAAATGTTGTTCGTGCAGGCAAAATCAAGACAGTGCGTGAGTCAAAAACGTATAAAGATCAATTTATCAAATTAATTTCACAAGTCAGAAATACCTATAACGTAGTACAGGAATCAAAGCTCGATAAAAACAAAAAAAAGGAGTTGGTCGAGCAGTTGAGAAAATGTTCAAGTTCGCTCCAGGAGACAATGAAAATCATGAAAAAAATAAATGAAGCTGACGTAACAATGAAGCTGACCGGCCTTCCAGATGACATGGACTTGGACGCGGTCGGTGTTGACTTGGTTGCCGATGAAGCTGAAGAAGAAACAGCTCCTGAGGGTGACGAAGCAGGTGAAGAAGACCTAGGTGACCTAGATCTTGGTGAAGACGAGGCCGCAAAAGACGTGCAAGAAGGTCGGTTGACTGACGACACCGTCGTTGAGATTGACGAAGGCATGCTACGTCGTGAAATTGCTCGAATGCGTTCTCTCAAAGAAGAAACTGAGCCACAGTCGTGGGGTCACGGCGCTGGTGACGTTGATCAGTGGACAGACGAAGGCGAGCCTCTTGAAATCGTTCTTGACGAAGCTGATGAAGACGAAGAAGACGACAAAGATCTTGATGAAGCTGATGAAATTGATGAGCTTCAGAATCGTCGTAAGGAAGATGAAGAGGGTCCTGCGGTTGCTGACGGTCATCACTCAGAAGTAAATCCTTATGTTGAATCTTATCGACGTGAAAAGTTGATTCAGAAACGCATTAATGCAAAAATTGCTGAGACTCGCACAGCGGCTCGTGTAGCTCGAAAAGCAAATAACGCAAAGAAATTTAATGAAGCAAAGAAACTCTTTGTTAATTTGAACGCTCGTCTTGAAGAGAGCGTCAAAAAAGGTGAGAAACTTTCTCGAAAAATTACCGAGAACAAGAAGCAACAGAATGTTGCGTCACGGCCCACGAAGAAAGCCGACGACCTTCGTAGTAAGTTGGCAGAATCTAATCTGCTCAACGTTAAACTGCTCTGCACTAATAAGATCTTGCAGACTTCGTTGACTGATGCGCAGAAGCGCGCCGTACAACGTCGATTTGATGAAGCAAAGTCAGTCGACGAGGTGAAAGCGTTATACAAGCGAGTCATCAAACAAGTTTCAAAGACCGACATTAATGAGGGCAAGGTGATTGGATCAGGTTCACAGTCAACGAAGACTTCAGGAATGACTGTCATCAGTGAAAATGTTGAAACTGATCGTTGGGCACAGCTCGCCGGCATCAAGGCTGGAGAGTAAAGTTAGTATTCTCAAATAAGGAAATAAAGGAAAACATCATGAAATCATTTAGTTTAAATCAGTTGGCTGAAGGCATCCGAGAGCGGCACGTTGGTGCTGAGCGGAAGCGTTTGGTTGAGAAATGGTCACGTACTGGCCTACTTCGTGGGCTTGACGGTTATAAACGAGAAGCGATGGCGCAGTTGCTTGAGAACCAAGCCGCACACGCACTTCGTGAGAGCAATTCACTGTCGTCCGGTGGAGGCAACGTAGCTTCTTCTGGCCAGATGAGCGGCTTCACGAACATTGCATTCCCGATCGTTCGACGAGTGTTCGGTGGGTTGGTTGCTAATGAGCTAGTCTCAATTCAGCCAATGTCACTACCGTCAGGTCTGATTTTCTACCTTGACTACACCTATGGTAGCAACGTCGGTGGAAACGCTGGTGAGTCTCTGTCAAACACCGCAACTTTCGACACCTACGACCGCGGTGCTTCACTGTACACCGCTCCTCCTGGCAAAGGGATTCAAAGTGGATCACTTGCTGCTGGTGGCATGTACGACCTAGCGAACGTTGGTTACAGCAAGGTTCACACCGGTTCTTTGTCGGTCACTGCTTCTTGGGCAGGAACTCAGACACAAATCGGCGAGTGGGGCAACGGCGTCAACAACAACTTCGTCGCTGGTGCAACGTTCACTTCTTTGACTGGAACGAACGGCGTTCTCACCAGCTTCGATCCTCAGCTCGAAGCTGATCTGTCTGCCGGCACCGTGTCACAGTGTTGCTTTGCGTACCTTGACGTCTCGGCGATCAAGACCGCAATTCCGCAGGGTGACTTCCTTTCCGTCAACCAGATCGCAGTCTTTGCGTTCCCGACCTCTGGCAACGTGACAGCGTGGGGTCAGTCATATCAGAGCGGCACTGGCGTTCTCAACCTACGACGCTTGAACAAGCGTGGCAACTGGACTTCGACCGCGTTCACTCCGGACGCGCTCAATGGAACTCAGGTGCAGCTTGTCATACGTCTGTCAGGTGCAACCGCTCCGAACATGGCCGCAGTTGGTCATGACAATGCTTCAGGCGTTGCGCTTTCCATGGCAGTTGCCGACGGTCTAAGCGTTCAGTCTTCAGACGGCCTGCAGACAGGGGCGACCTTGACTGTTCCTTCGTTTGAGTCTGACTTTGGTTCAACTCCTGCTCCTGCGATTCCTGAGATCGACATCAAGATCGAGTCAATCTCAATCACTGCAACCACTCGGAAGCTTCGTGCTCGTTGGTCTCCTGAAATGGCACAGGACCTCAACGCGTACCACTCGATGGACGCCGAGGTTGAGCTAACAAGCATTCTGTCTGAGCAAATTGCTCTTGAGATCGACCGTGAAATCTTGAGCGACCTCCTGACTCAGGCAAACGGTGCAAACATGTACTGGTCACGTGCACCCGGCATGTTCGTCAACAAGCTGACTGGGCAACCCGTCAACATGACGAACTCACTGCAAATCGGGCCGCAGTTCACCGGCACAATCCGAGAGTGGTACGAAGGACTGATCGAGACGATCATCGACGTCGCGAACACCATTCACCGCAAGACCCTTCGTGGAAGTGCAAACTTCTGCGTCGTGTCACCCGACGTTGCAACAATCCTCGAGAGCTCAGTGCTGTACAAGCCGAAGTTCTCGATCGACAGTGCAGGTCAGGTTGGTTCACCGTTCACGATTGGTGCAGAAGCTATCGGAACACTGTCAAATCGGTTCACCATCTACAAGGACCCGTACTTCGCAAGAAACCGGATTCTTGTTGGTTACAAGGGTGGAACATATTTGGAATGTGGGTATGTGTACAGCCCGTATGTTCCTGTGATAGTTACTCCCACCATCTTCGATCCGGAAGCCTTTACTCCTCGCAAAGGTGTAATGACTCGGTATGGGAAGCGCATGGTCCGGTCGGACTTTTACGGGACAGTCACGGTAATGAACATGAACATAATTTAATTGAATAAAATCAACTACTTATGAATGATTGAGAGGCTCGGGAAACTGGGCCTTTCGTCATTTAAGATGCTTTGCACTATCTGCTTACCTATTTCTTCAAAAGAAATTTGTACTCAGACGATATATAGTTTATATTTAAATTCATGACAGACAACAATGTGACATGTAAAGAATGTAACAAAGTGTTTACGAATCCCGAAAGTATTAGACGACACGTTAAAATTCATGAAATGACATTTCAAGAGTATTATTTGAAGTGGGAATGTGATGGAAATATTCCACTTTGCAAATGTGGGTGCCAAAAAGAAACTTCGTGGAACGTTTCGTTAAAACGATTTGCAGATTTTGTGCGTGGACATCATGCATTTGGAAGAGAGAAATCTGATGATGAAAAACGTCGTATTGGTGAAAAAAATTCAATTAATCAAAAACGTTTTTTCAAAGAACATCCTGATGCGTGTGCTGCAAAAGTAATTCAATTACGCGCCGGTCTTACACCTGACGTTGAAAAACGTAGAATTGATGCTTCAAATGCAGCATATAAAAATATGACATCTGAAGATAAACAACAATTTTCAGATCATGGTAAAAAATTATGGGCTGACGGCACATTAAGGATTGCACACGAAAAAGCAACAACAACGTATAAACGAAAATTTGCAGCAGGCGAATATGATTTTACTGAACGTAACGAAAAGTTGTCAAACTCAATTTCACAAAAGTACGTTGACGGTAAATGGAAATTTGCAAAAGGAAGACACAATTCACAAAAAACAGGGAAACAACATTATTATAGATCGTCGTGGGAACTTAAACTTATGCAAGAGTTTGACACTGATGATGATGTAATAATGTGGGAGTCTGAATTTATGAGAATTCCGTTCGAATTCAATGGAAAATGTAGAAATTACGTTCCAGACTTTCATGTCATTCGCAAAAATTGTGAACAACTTGTAGAGGTTAAACCTATGTCATTACGTGTTATTCCAAAGAACGTAGCTAAACGTGCTGCAGTGCTTGTTTTGTGTAATCTTCGCGGCTGGGAATATTTGGAGTGGTGTCCAAATGAAGAAAGTGTAAATAATGATGAAAAGTGATATCATGTAACATGAAGTTTGCACCTGATATTCCACAAAGCGTTGTCTCGTACGTCACCGCAGCCAAGCGCGCAGATAAGGACCCAAGCGAGCGTTCTTACGCTGTTGGCTTGTGGCGTGGCCTGAGCCATGAGGAACAGGCATTAGCCGAGTGGGTCTTAAATGCAACTAGCAAGGACGACGTTCAATCGTGAATAACTCTCCCGACCTGTAATGGAAAACCACCACACGACTTTCGTGATGATGTGTAATCTTCATCAGAAAGTGATACATTCATTTTATGAACAGCATTACATTGACAACGCATCACTCGTTTGGTTACGTCATGATTGAGTTTCGTCCAAAAACGCGAGACTTTGAGATTGCAGTCAATGTCAACGACGATGATTTCTTTGAAGACAATGACGCGCTTTCGTGGTCAGACAAGAACTTTGAAGTGCTCCCGTCTGACACCGAAAAGACGGTGCACGTGTTTGACAAGGATGGATTTGAGAGCGACGTTTCATTGTGTTATGGTGAACTTGCGTGGTGTAAATTAATAGGTGACGACAAAGCTCACCTATTTGAGGCTCATTTGCTGAGTATGAAGTAATTTGTTGGACTCAAATATGGAACTACACGACTTTGGAAATGGCCATGGCCCAATTCCTGCACATCGTCATCTGAATCCCGACGGCTGCTTGGGGTGCTGGGTGCCTGACGACTGGAACGTTGCACCTGACATGTACGCGTTGTTGGACGATTATAACACGTGGGGACTCGATGGTGTTGCTGCATCAACAGAGATAGGCAGAATAAAGATTGTCTCCTGTGAGGAGCACGCACGGATATTGCGTGATAGCTATTGGCAAATAAATAATTGGCATATAAATCATCATCAACCAATGACAATGCCACAAGCGTCAATATTTTACGTGGAATATAAGTATGGAACTACATGACTTTGGCGACGGTGCAGGCGAAGTACAAGCGCATCGTCACCTGAATCCAGACGGTTCACTTGGATTTTGGATTCCTGACGATTGGAACGTAGAACCTGACATGTACGTTGAGTACGTTGTCGCAAAAGCTCATTTTCAACAAAGGTTTGACAATGAGTTCATGCACATCTATGTCAAGCGTAACTTAGATGAAATATGTGAAGCGTCTCGTTACGAGATGGGTTCGTTGGAGAAAATGTGAATGGAAACTCACGACTTCGGTGATGGCTCTGGACAAATATTGGCACATCGACACATTAATCCCGACAGCGCGTTCGGTGGGTGGGTGCCTGATGCATGGAACGTTGCACCTGACATGTACGTCGCGTTCACTAGTGCACATGTGCCACTTTGGCACATGTGCGTTGATGAAATCTTGTCACGTGGTGTTTCTGTTAATGATGAAATTGAGATTAGTTTTGAGGTTGATGAGGTTGAAGAATGATTGAACACAAAACGCATGACTTTGGCGACGGAATGGGCGAAATTCCTGCGCATAGACACTTAAATCCAGATGGGTTGTTGGGTTATTGGATTCCTGACACGTGGAACGTTGGGCCAGATAAATTTGTGTACTTGATCAATAAGCCCCGCATGATGTGCAACGAATTCAACGATATAGAAGTTCTTTCTCCGAAAGTCATAATTGAAAAAATTGTTAATGACGATGGCGTTGCTGTAGTATTAATGAATAAAAATGAAGATAGACTTACATTTGTGAATGAATTAAACGCTAAATACGTTACACTACTATGAAAACAATTCCTGTCGCAAATCGAAGCGTGTTGTTAGGAAAGCACACGAGTCGATTGAACAAATTTCACCTTGTCATAGGTTGGACTCACTTCAATGGGTGGTACATTGATTGGAAGTGGGCAGGAGCGCAGTTTAACTCAAGAATGTTGTTCAGGTTTGCTCCCGATGAGGCATGGGTAGAAGCAAAGTCTTACGAAGAAGATTTGCAGTCTACGTATAAATTTGGAAAAGAAAAATGACTGAAAAACTATTTGATTGCGACGTTTGCGAAAGTTCAGTTGTGCTAAAGATTGGACCCGGTCGAAAACATGAATTTCGTCAAAAACTGCTTGACGTTCCTGACGATTTTTCAATTGCAACGTGTGAAGAGTGCGGTGAAACGTACATGACACTGCGAGAAGCACAAGCTCTTGAAGAGTATTTCACTGCACTCAAATGAAAAGTGAGTTCACAGTGTCAATCAAGGTGAACTTTCATGATTGTATTGGGTAATCATACATTCTTTGCGTGAAAGTCAATCTCGATTGAAGTGTACACGGTGATAATGAAAAAGTACAGCTTGACGAACAAAAATGGGACGTATGTCTCAAGCGTTCCTGACTTATTTGGTGGCCACAGTCGCTTAAAAATTTACGGTCGTCTTGATTGTAAGTCTGCACTTTGTTGGATTGAAAAGGGATTTTATGTTCACGACCGTGTGTTTTTCTTGAACGAACAGGATGCGATAGACGCGGGTTATCGTCCATGTGCACGTTGCATGCCCGTTGAATATCAAGCATGGAAAACGAAATAAGGTGTTACACCATCTTTGACGAGATATCGTTTATGGACGGTAATAATGACATCAAAGACATCACGCTCACTCATGGCTCGTGTATCAAACGAGCTTTACAACAAAGTTTTGCTCCTGGCATCGAAAGCAGGTGAGACGATAAGCGAGTTCGTTGCAAACGAGCTACAGAAGAACGTTCATGCACCTGTTGCTGACAAAAATTTGTTGGCTCAGCAACGTGAATTTGAGCTATGTAGGAGAGATCCAGCGTGGTTCATTGAGAACTATTGCAAAATAAAGTTACCTGTGAACAATGTCATAACTGCGTTTCAACCTTATCAATATCAAAAAGATTTAATCAAATCATTTGAAAATAAAATTTCTGTTATTTTAAGGTCACGTCAAATTGGCATGTCAACGTTGCTTGTCGCATATGCATTGTGGACAGCGTTGTTTAATAAAAAAACAATTTTAATCGTTACGTGTAATTTGAATACAACAAGAAATTTTAGCAATATACTAAAAGTAATGTTTGAAAATTTACCAAATTGGATGACGTCATCAAGTGATAAAGTAACGAATCACGGCGCATCATTCAATAATGGATCGATAATTGACATCGTTTCATATACGATTTATGCGGCCCGTGGACGTGTAGCAGATTTATTAATACTTGATGAAATGGCATGGATGAAAGACGCGTTCGATGCATATGCACAGTGCGTAACAAAAGGAAAAATAATAATTTCAAGTACGTATAACGATGACGTTTCGAAACGTTTTGATGAAGAAAATCCGCTCGATCTTAGAATGCGACGTAAGATAGGTGAAAAGAAAATGGGAGACGATTTTAGAACGCTATTGTCAACGCATTCAAATGTGATCGTTTTGCCATATACGGTGTGTCCTAAAATGACGAATGACGTCATTGAAAACATTAAAAAGACAATGTCAACAAAACTGTTTCTACAACAGTTTTTGTGTGATTATTCAAGTGATGCTCAAAAACGTCTTGACGCATTTAATAAAATGCGAGACGATATGATTTACGAAGGTACAAAACCACTTTATGACGACACGTTTGAATACGTTCCTGAAATTATAACAGTAAAAACAGACTGTGAATTACCGACGTATGTAAATTTTGTTTTGCCGAGTGATGATGGTAAAACTACAGAATATGCTCATAATCGTTATGTAAAAATAGATGCTTTATCTGAAAAACTTCAACATGTAGTTCGTACGTACATTAATTCTCAAAGAGATACAATTAATTTGTGTAATCCCAATTCGCGATTAATTTTCGCTGTTAAGGAAAATTTTGAACATATAATTTCACTTTATCTTGATAAAGGAAGAGAAAAAAAGTATGTCATGACAGTGATAATTGATGGTGGAAAGTCGGAACATTATTACGATATTGAACGTTGGAGTGATTGTGAACAAATAATTGAAACTATAGTTTCAAGAGAAAAATTTACAATAACATCATGTGAAAATTCGTGGATTGAACAAAAAGATGATGTCACTTCATAATTCATGAATTACATTCTCTATACCCGATTCCACGGTCGGTTTTAACAAGCGTGGAAATGTCCGGAGACAAGAAAATGTTTGAAGAACTAATTTACGACGAAGATTACTTTACTCCAACACGTTCAGCAATGAACAAGAACGCTCGCATTGAGAGCCGCGTCGATCGCACCGGCAAGGTTCGCACCGAGACTGTGCGTCGCGAGCCTGGAACTGTGCGAATTGCTGCGAGCACTAACGTCAACACGAATGCAACCACGGTGTACATTGACAGCCCGACTGATCGAGTTTCGCTTGATGGTCGAACAGCTCGCACGTTGTACACACTCTTGCAGAAGCATTATGAGAACGTGGGCAAGACTGCGTGATTTGAAAGTATAATAAAGTAGAATTGAAACGCCTTTTTACGAGGGCGTTTCTCATTTAAAGCGTGTGTACATCGACGTGAGCACATAATATTTTCTTCTCATGCGATTAAATGACAAGCAGACGTTGCTCACGATAAAAGCACTTTCACATTATATCAATATCTCTTTACAATGCGTTGCGAATGATGACGTTGAGAAAACAAACGCAAAATATCTGCTCCAGGCAATGGAAGATAATTTGTTAAATGAAAACGTTGAAGAACGTAAAATGACGTTGAATGAAGCGTATCATAACTACTGTGATAATATTGCTCGAGAGGATGAAGCAGAAAAACGTAGATTTGCAGCAGCAAAGTTAATACAAAACTATAACCCGATCTCGTTATGGAAACTTGTTCCGTTGTCAATTGAAACACGTGTAATTTTTTCAACGTTTACAGAACGTGAAGATATTATACAAATAAAATTCGGAGAAGCAGTCGTTGAGGGAACATGTGACAGGATTGTGTTTATGTCGCTCACGCCAATTGAGGACAGCATGTGTAGCAAACATGACATAGACGATCTCATTAAGATAATCCGTAGCGGAAACAACCTTCAAATTGAACAAAGAACACCGAATGGACATGTGTGGCACGAGTTTGAGTTGTTGGACCATCAGCTATATTCATTATTGGAGAGTGATGTCTTTTACGACATCGCGTTGAATTGACATGCAACACGTTCTTGAACAAGTTGTAGCATTACGTTATCCGGACATAAAAATTAAAGATGTGTGGTCAACGTATGATTTTGATAGAAATTACATAGTTCGTATTTGTTATGAAAAAGTTGATTATGATATAAAATTTTCAGTATTTCGTTATTCACAGCATGAAAATGCAATGAATGTCACTGTTCAAAATTTTCTTACGTCTCTTGAGAAATTATTGCGTAAAATTGTGCGCGACACTGGATTTCGAATTGGAAAATCACTTGCATTTTCATGTAAAAAGTCACGTGGGCGGTGGTTGAAGTGAACAACTCATCAAAATGGTGTAATATTGTTTCATGGAGATTTTTTCATGAATATGTATGTTGCTTCTCTCAAGGATGCATCTGACGTCAAAGTTTCAATCGTCAATCGTCCTCTTGATTACGCGTTCGCTCGTGCAAAGTCAAATGGTGTCTCATTGCGTGTTGCATCGCTTGATAACGAGCGAAGAGTCCTTGACGCAGAGTATGTAGAAAATCGTGTCAACGTGGACGTCAACGACGGAATTGTCAACAAGTGTTGGGTTGGATAATATGAAAGAAATAGTGATTGACGATGTTTTGCCACCGTTCATTTCAGTAATTGATACAGGAGATGCAATGATCGTCGCGTCAGCAGGTTTTGGGCATGCTTGGTGCAGGGACGAATTGGGAATTGAAATTGACACTGTTCCTGACGTCGTTGAACCGGTGTACGATTGTGACTTGTCATATCTTGATGAAAAAGTGTCAGACGTTTCAACAATACCATTGTTTGTTTAATTGTACACGTTTTGTGATGTGATGTAAATATACATCATGTCTGCAACAATTGAAGTGTATCAGGAACGTTTAACATTGCTCGAAAATAAGTCAAATCGTACCTCCGACGAGGAATCCGAGTTGCAAACTTTACGAAGTGAGATTTGTAAGCTTCGTGAGGCTCACACAAGCAAAGGCAGTCTTTTGACTGATACCAATCGAAGCAACAAGACTTTGCTCAACGGGTGATTATGTCTGTTGATTTGTCGAAGTTATCTGCGCATGATAAGAAAATTGCAGAAGATCTTTGTGAGTCAATTGCTGCTTTGCGCATCGCAGGAAAAGACACGCTTGAATTACAGAAGAAATTAGCAGATATTTTAGGAGCAAACGAATGACACAGGTTACAAATTTGTTACAACCAATCATTGCATCAGTTGATGGTCCACCGCCATACACGATTCGTGTAAATACAATGCCACAAGCATATATGACGCAAGGTGGTGCTCAAGGTCGTCCTGTGAAGGGCTACACGTACATACGTTATGATATTCTACCTGTAGAATTACAGGAGCGTATAAAGATGTTAATTCAAGCAAAACAGGATGGAATGTGATTATGATCAAAATTAAAATAATGCCGCTTCTACATGAAGAATATGAAGCAACGCAAATCATGTTATTAGTTAATGATATAGAGAAAATTTCTACGTTAGTATTAACATATAAAGAGCTAAATGTATCGTTGAATGGAATGACGTGTGTTCTCGACGCGTTAGGTATTGAGTGGGAATTACAAGATACACGAAAGAACATGCAATGGCCGCACATGGATATTTGAGTTCGTTAAAGAGGTTTATACAACCTATTGAAAATCCGTCGGTGATTGAAATTGGAGTTGATAGGGGTGTCATGTTTTTGACGCTCGCCTATTTTCTCGTTCGCACGAAGCAGAAGTTTGACATCACCGGTGTTGACATCATGTTGCAGGAACAACTTGTTATCATGGCATCAAACATTGATTTGGTGTCGCAGGAACAGAAAATTAGACTACGCCAAGAAAATAGCTTGTCTTTGATGCCAAAGATTGTTGAAGAAATAAAGTGCGGTGCACAAAAGCAGTTTGATGTGATGTTGATTGACGGTGATCACAATTATTACACGGTGAAAAAAGAGCTTGAACTGTTAAACAATTTGACGCATGAAAATAGCATAGTGATAGTCGACGATTATTCCGGGAGATGGAGTAATCGCAATATGTGGTATTTTGATCGTCCTGGATATGAAAACTGTGAATTGGCGACACAAGAAATTGTCACCGAAAAACAAGGTGTAAAGCCCGCAGTTGATGAGTTTTTGGTGTCTCATGTTGAGTGGCAACACGAACAACCCATTCAAGGAGAACCCATTGTGTTGTTTCGAAAACATGAAGCTTTCATGCAAATGAGTTGAATAGTTATATACATGAAACGTGTAAATGAAATTGGTTCGCTCACGTGTTATTCGCCAAGGTCAAGTGTGGGTGGGAGCATGGTAGTTTCTTCAGACGAATGTGACATTGATGACGAGTTGCTCACTGATGGTGATGATGAACTTGATGAAGTGTGCGTTGCTCAATTGCGTGTGTTGATCAACGAGATCATACGTAAAGTTGGCAATAAATACGTGTTATATACGAAACATGTCAAGAACGGCAAACGTCGTCGTCTTGGAACGCATGACACTCGAGCGGGTGCTGAAAGACAAGAAAAAGCAATTCATTCGCATCATTAAGAAGTGTATTGTTGGTTCAACTTGTTATAGTATTTGATCATGATAGAAGAGAACGTTACGCAACAAGTCGATGTCTCTGACGTTGATGATAGTGCAAATGATTTCATTTTTTCTGACGAAGAGCGTGAACGTCAGCGCCTTGCACGACGTCCAAATGTTGAACACCTTGACCTGGCAACGTCAGGAACAAAGTTTGCTCGTGTTGCACTGTTTGACGTGGGACAGCGCGTCGTAGTAGAGCGAATGACAACGCTATTTTCTGACGGTGAAATGCGATGGCTCGACACAAAGGTGTACCACGTGAAAGCCCTCGATAGGGAAACAGGCACAGTCAAGGCGACAGAAGAAGACACTGATCACTGGTCGAACTTGAACTTCATGAGCGAAAAGCAAGTGTTTAGGATCGCACCGCCATGGCCAAAGAATCCGTTTGTAGACAAGCGTAGGCGGCGTCAAAGCAAGCAGATGAAAGAATTTCATGATCGCTTGCGTGGAGACGATGGCAAATGAGTGATGTGCAACCCTGCGGAAATCCTGATTGTTGTGTTTCAACATTCATTGACGAAGAGACGCTGACGTTTGGCACAGGAAAGCTTGATGATTTTGGGTGTTGGGAATTTCCGTGCGAAGTGTGTGAAAATGAGCATATCAAGTGTCTTGAAAAGGAAAAGAGTGACAATTGAAAACGTAGTTTTATTGTTAATTGCATTAGTTTGTGCAGTCATAGCGTCTTGGCGTATATCGTTAGTGATTGGTTTTTCAGCGATTAGATCAATATTTTCTGTAGAAAAAGAACGCGGTATGCGTCTGAATGAAACGTTAAAGTTAACCGAGATTTGGCGTGGCAAAGTAGTTAAGCTAAAGTCGGGCGTTCAACGCATGACAATAAGCAGCGTGACGACAAATCGTCAAGCATTTTGTGTGTGGCACGATGTGAATGGTCTTGCGCAGGGTTCGAATTTCTCGTTAGATTGTCTTGAGGAGGTTGTATGAAAAAATATGACGTTCGTGGAATCGATGTTTGGGTGTGTGATAATGGGTTGTGGAAAAATTTGGCTAACGCGAGCGATAGTTCAACGGCCAGATTTATAGCTAACGTATTGAATGAATACGAACGATCTCAAACATATGCAGAGCAACAATACGCTAGGTGTGAACGTTATCGACTTCGCAATGTACAATTTCCTCCAAAGAAAAAAGTTGATTATTGAAACAAAAATGCTGTCACGTATTAATTTCTTAATATGTCAGACAGCGTTTCATTGCTCAAAGCCGCAGCAAAAAATAATGACGTTGTGTTGAAATTCATTGACAATGTCATTACATATGTTAAAAAACATGACATTGTGTTGCGAGTCACTGAAGAAAAGAACGTAGACGGGCAGTATGCGGGCTATTTTTGTTCTGATCCAAAAGAACTGGCAATTGCAATTGGCAAGCCTCTCGAACAGTGGGTGCCTGTGTTATTGCACGAGTTGAATCATGGTGTTCAGTACGAAGAAAATCCGAGCCTGTTTGATCAGCTTGGTGAAGGTGAGGATGATTTTTACACGTGGACGAGCGGTGAGATGCCGAAGCACTTTGACAAACAAACGTCGTTGATGAAGAGTCTAATGATTGAGAGCGACTGTGAACAACGCACCGTAAATTCAATCATCAAGTATAATTTGCAGTTGATCATAAATCCCGTAGAGTATGCGCAGAAGGCAAATACTTACGTGACTTTTTATAAGTACGTAGCTCGAAAGCGCCGTTGGAATGTGCAAGGAAAAACGCCATACGAAGTGAAGAACGTGTGGAAACTGTTTCCAACAAAAGTCGAATTGTTTGGATGTCCATTGAGAAAAAGGTATAGAGAAGCATTTGAAAAGTGCATGAAGTGAGGGTGTATGAACACAGTGACGACTTTGTCAAAAATTGACGTAGAAAATATCGTTCGTGAATTTGTTCGAAAATCAGTCAAAGGCGTGACAATGATTGATGTGAAGATTCCAGAAGATTTAGAGATTAAAGTCGAGTACAATGCATTTGTGCAAAGCATAAACAAAGAAGAAAAATCATGATTACGACAATTGGCGTGCCACGTGAAATTAAGAACAATGAACGTCGAGTTGGGATGACACCTTCTGGCGTGTCGTTGATCAAGTCAACGTATCAAAATCTCGTCAAGATTTTTGTTGAGACAAAAGCAGGCATCGGTTCGGGATATTCAGACAATGACTACGCGACAGCGGGAGCAGAAATCGTAGACAACGCATACGACAAAGCGCGTTTGATTGTCAAAGTAAAAGAACCACAAGCAAGTGAAATTGGTCTGATCAACGACAAACACGTGTTGTTTTGTTACCTACACTTAGCTGCGTCTAAGACTTTGACACAAGTTTTGCTCGACACAAAGTGCGTTGCGTTGGCGTACGAGACGTTAGTTATCAACGACAAGACACCCTTGCTCTCTCCAATGTCAGACGTAGCAGGCAGAGTCGCAGTCCAACGTGGATCGATGTTTTTGCCGAAGTTACTATCAGGAGTCGTAGGCGTCCCAAGCGCACATGTGATGGTGATCGGTGCGGGCGTCGTTGGGACTTCAGCGGCAGAAACAGCGAAAGGCATGGGAGCACGCGTAACAGTTGTTGACACAAGCGTCGATGCGCTTAGACAAGTTGCGCCAATGTGTGTTGGAACTGTGCTTTGTGATAGCATCACTGGAAAATTGTTGGAAGACGTTGACATGCTAATTGGAGCTGTGCACTCGCCTGGCAAAAAGGCTCAACGCGTCGTGTCAAGTAGAGCAATGTCATATATGAAGCGAGGTTCAGTCGCAGTCGACGTGAGCATTGATCAGGGTGGTTGTTTTGAGGGAAGTCACGCTACGTCACATGATGAGCCAACGTACGATCTCAATGGCATAACTTATTACTGCGTACCAAACTTGCCTGCCGTCGTGCCACACACCTCAACGAGGGCTTTGTGCAACGCAACGCTTCCGTACGTGAAGAAGCTTGTTACGAGCGAATTTGATGCGTTCCACTATGACATGTTTTCTGGAGCGCTAAATCTACGTGATGGTGAGATTTGGAACAAGGCTGTGAAAGATGTATACGATGGAACATGAGTACGTCGAATATCCGTTACTGCCTAAGTCAATCGTTAAATACGTAATTTTACGACAACAAATGTTTGTTGCATACGATCGAAATAAAGACGACGGAACGTCTTACGAGGCGTGGTACTTGACTAACAATCACAATGATAACTTTGTGTTGTCATATAAATCTGCGATTGATGCACAAAGACACACAATATCAGGAGACACAATTCGAATAATCATTGACGATGTGTTGGTGTGAACAATACTTATTATTATGAACTTATTACGTCAATATATTAAAGAATCAATAATGTTTCTTGAAAAAGATCCGGACGTACTTGAATATAAAAATAGTGATACATGGTATGATAAAGGAAAATACATCGGATCTGACGATGCATGGCATTCAAAAGCAATTGTTCATGTGTTTGTTGAACCAGATGGACAAAGAATAGCACGTGCAAAAATTAATGGACACTGGAAAGCATGGCATTATGATGGTATATTAGGAAAAGCAAAAAAAGAAAAACCACTTCCAATATTAGACAAGAAATATAAAAATTATAATTGGTATCATCTTTCACAAAATGATCTTGGAGCGTCATTCACATTTATTCCAAGAATACCAAAACATCCAATGAATGCTAATGGCGGGATGATAGAAGATGATTTTTCCGTACGAACAAGTTGGGCACCCGACATAAAAAGTGCGTTAGATGCTTTATACGGTGCGATTGGTGAAGATAAAGTATTATATGTGTATGCAACCAATAAATTACCAGGCGAAGTTGACGTAGAAAAAAACTTTGATGATGCACCGTCATCTCCCGGAAACGAATATGGCGAAGATTTTGATGTCAATAAGTTTGTTAGGTGGGGAAAAGAAGAAGGCTTGTCACAAGAGCTGTTAGAACCTCCAGAAGGTGCAGAAGCAATACGAGCGTTGAAAGGACAGGTACCCGATAGTCCTAAAACACATGAACACTGGGCAACCGAACCAGTAAAAGCAATAAAAATAGGAATGCTAAAGTTTGATCGAGGCAAACCCTATGTTGAAAATCGTTCACAACACGATGTCGGGAGACATATTTTGAATGATACTTATTTGTTGTAATGACGACATTTGCTCAAACTGTCCATCCCACGCCGTTCGAATATTTTTCCAGCGATCCAGCATTTATTGCAGATGCTGATGGAATGGCAACTTTTGTGCTCCGTCGCTTAGGAAATGACTCGCTCAGCGTCGAGCTAAGTAAAAAAGAAATTTTCACGAATATATAATCTATTAGGAGACAGTATGAAAATCACAGAAGCACAGTTACGATGTATAATTCGACAAGAAATTAAAGGTTCAAAGAAAAGCATTCGAGAGGGTTCTGCGCCACCAAACTCTGTATCAAAGGTTGCAAGTTTGATAAACAGCGTCTTATTTTCAGACAGTCACATCACGGTTGACGTAAAAGAATTAGAGGCTGCGTTGAACGCTGACAAAGAAGTAGTCGGACGTTTTCCGACAGAGGGTGAAGTCGACGATATTGTGATGGGCGGCGACGACGGCTTGAAGGCTAGCATGTTCCCGACGGTGTCAAATTTGTTAGCAAGCCAATTCTAATGTTAATAACAATTAAAACGCTTCGATCTCTCATTAGGGAAACAATTGACAACACGTTCACGAATAAAAAACGTGAAAGAGACGAAGCGTTAGAATTGTTAAAACAAAAGCATCCTGACGTCATTGTAGACGACGTGTATTTTTCGCTGTTGTATAGCACACAGTCATTGTTAGACAACGAAAAACTAAAAAGAATGGGTGTCGACAAAAATGAATTGAAACACGTGTTAGACACTGAACCTGCAAATAAATTTTGGAACGTTGAAACAACTGAAGATGATTTACGAATTTATCGAATTTTAGAAAAACAAAAGTTACTATCAGGAGAGAAAATAGCAAAAGCAGGTGCTGTCAAAGTTGGTGACACGCTCGTACACAGAAAAAATCAAAATGTTGAATACGATCCTTGGCCCGTTGGTTTGTTTCAAGTCGAAAAGATAAAACATCGTGGCGGCGAGGTTTCAATTTATGTTGTCGATGAAAACGGTAAAAAAGATCAATTCGATCTTGAGACAAACGAGACAATAATCGTTAGAAAAACGTGATACTTATATCTAAATGACAACATTCGCGCAAACTGTGCATCCCACTTGCTTCGGGTACTTCGACGCAGACCAATCCTTCATTTCAGATGCCGATGGGATGGCAACGTTTGTTCTACGTCGCCTAGGAAACGATGTTTTAAACGTCGAACTTTCGAAAAAAGAGATTTGGGCGTGTTTTGAAGAGGCAACGCTTGAGTACGGCCGCCTCGTCAATGAGATGCGCGCACAGTCTGAGCTCGTTAACGTGCTCGGAATGCCGACGGGCTCAACGGACCTAACGAACACGTACCTGCGCCCGACAATGGAATACCTGTTCAGGCTCGCAGATCCGTACGCAACCGCGGCAGGCGTGGGTGGAAACTACGATGCAACACTCGGGTACATAAATTTGAAATCAGGTGTTCAAGACTACAGCCTTTATGATGATTTGTACAATGCAGAAGTTCCCACACCAACACTGATGTACAACACGCAGGAAGCCGGAATGCGCGGCAAGATAACAGTTCAAGAGGTGTTTCATTTTGAACCATTTGCGGCACAACAGTTCTTGTTGAACGCGTCGAACGTGACGAACTTCTTGGCGTCTAACTTCAACTATGAGAGTTACGTAAACAGCACAATATTCTACGTGTTGCCTGTGTTTGAAGACGTGCTTCGAAGGCAAATGTTGGAGACGGCGTTTAGAGTTCGCAGGAGCAATTACTCATGGGAGATCATAGGGAGCAAAATACGACTGTATCCGATTCCTGTTAGTGATTCGCAGATGGGAAAAGTTTACATCAAGGTGTTTAATGGTCAGATGAATTCGTTGAACAGCTCAATTGGTGGAAACCAAGGTGGAGATGACACAATCTATGGGATTAACGGACCTGCTAACGCGCCGTATTCAATAGTACAATATGCTTCAATCACAAGTCCAGGAAGACAGTGGGTGCGAGAATATACACTTGCATTATCACGTGAGACACTCGGGTTAACTCGTGCCAAGTTCACTCAACTTCCAATTCCAGGAGACAATGTAACGTTGAATGGACCTGAGTTGATTTCACAAGGTAGAGAAGATCAAGCGAGACTAAGAGACAAATTAGTAGAGTGGTTACAAAACTTTAGTTCAGCAAAACTCCTCGAGCAACAAGCTTCGATCGCAACTTCAATGCAACTATTGTTGAAATCGATACCCTTCCCAAAGGGAAGCATCAGAATATTTTAATTTTTGTGTACGTTTGAAGTGTAATTTCATACAATTAAATAATGAATGAAAAAACGCCACTTGAGAAATATCTTCAACTTATTGAATATTGGAAAGTAAACATCCCTATTTTTACAACGAAAAAACACGTTGGGTATGAAGCGCATCATCCAATTCCAAAATCTTTTCGAAAAATTAAACAGGAATTTAAAAATGAAATCACGTTTCAACTTGAAAAATTTTATTCAATAAATGAAGTAGTGATTGTTCCATATCATATTCATTTTGAATTACATACGTTACTTGTTGAAATATTTCCTAAACAATCTCAGGAATGGTTCAAAATGAACAATACGATGTTTTGGTTGTTAGGAAATAATAAAATCGATAAATACCAAATTTCTTCGGAAGATTATACACAAATAAAAACTCGTGCAATCGAAGCGCTTAGTATGCTGAAGGCTACTCCTGAAGGAAAAATAAAATCACATAATGCGAATTTGGGTAGAAAGCCGACAGATGAAGCGCGCAAAAATATGAGTGTTGCTCAACTAATTGTACAAAATCGTTCTGAATTAAAAGAGAAATCTAAAAATAGAACTGAATTGTGGAAAAATGATGATTATCGTAAAAGTGTAAAAATTGCGATGAAAGCCGGTCACACTGATGAAGTTCGTAAGAAAAAAAGTATTGCTCAAAAAATTACACAAAATCTTCCTGAAGTGAGAATGAAAACAGCTGAAACGAATGGAAAGATTGAAGTGTATGAAAAAAGATCAATTGCGATTTCAAAATCATTTGAAAAACGCGACAAAGATATAACAATCAAACGTATGCAGGATGCGAATATTGAACGTTTTAAAGATCTAAAAGAACGTGAAAAAGCAAGCAAAAAACCAAAACTTTTCTTTGTATTACGACGTATGGCAAAACGATTAGCAACAATATTTGACATTGAAGATGTCAAAATAACGTCGAGTATTTCAGTAAATCGAATTTCAAAATTATACGTACACAAACAAGGTGTCATTCCTCGAAAATTGAAGTCAAAAGTTATCTCTCACAAAATTTGACGGGTTTTTCTTTCAAAGTATATTTATTTTGTATGTTTCTTACGATTGCAAAATTACGTTCTCTTATTCGTGAAGGTATTGAGGAAGATTTTAAGTATTTTCATTTGTCATCAAAAGATTTGGGAGAAACATTTACATTCACGCCACGTTTGCCAAGATTTCCGTATGTAGACGACAATCAGGACGTGATTGAGGACGATTTCACTCCTCGAGTTTCATGGGCGAAGAGCGTAGACGACGCATTGAAGGCATTACATCCTAACGATTCCGGAATATTTTACGTTTATGCTGTGAATTCGTTACCTGGACACGTTGACGTTGAAGAGACTTCAGAGAATGGACCGAGTTCGCCTGAAAACGATTACGGTCCCGACTTTGTTTTAAGTAAGTACATTAATTGGGCAACTGAAAATGACGTTGAAGTTTATAAAAAAGGAAATACAATAATTGACGTTGAAGACTGCGTTCCTGATGCAGAAGAAACACACGAACAATGGGCGACAAAACCTATCACTGCAAAACAGGTAGCGATAATTTATTCAAATGGAAATAAGTGGAAAGAGTTGTCGCAAGAGGAGATGTCAAAGATTGGAAAACCAAAAGATTTCGAACGAATCACAAAGTTGAAATAGTTATTTGCATGTCCAACCACAAGTACGGGTGCATTCGAGATACACAGGATACGCGAGATTTTACGCAAAGCGCGTCAGTGATTGAACATGTGTCGATCTACGCGCATAATTTTGGCGTCGCATTAGGGTTGACTAAACCAAAAACCGTTGATTTACGATCAAAGTTACCGCCTGTGTACGATCAATTAAATACGGGATCATGCACTGCAAATGCGATCTCGGCAATACTCGCATATGTCTATGCAATGGAAAAATTGAAAGTTTTTATCCCGTCGCGGTTGTTCATATACTATAATGAGCGAGAAATGGAAGGAACAGTCAATTCTGATGACGGCGCTCAAATACGTGATGGCATCAAATCAGTTGCAAAGCAAGGTGTGTGTGATGAGGTGAAGTGGCCATATATTGAAAGCAAATTTGCCGTAAAGCCACCGATCGATTGTTACAAACAAGCTTCGCAGCACGTTGCGATTCAATATTATCGTATCGACAATAAATCGTTGAACAGTCTCAAAGCTTGTCTTGATGCAAATGCCGCAGTCGTGTTTGGCATTACGCTGTATGAGAGCTTTGAGAAGGGCGATTGGTCAGAGACAACGTGCGTGATGCCGTTTCCAAACGTGAAGAATGAAGAGGAAATTGGCGGGCATTGTATGTTAATCTGCGGCTATGATGACAAAAAGAAAGTTTTTCTCGTAAGGAACTCATGGTGTAAAGATTGGTGTAAGAATGAAGGTGGTTACTGCTGGATCCCGTTTTCTATCATGACGAGTGATATGGTAAGTGACTGTTGGACTATAACCATTGCAAAGTGAGAATATTCATCTGAGTTATAAGACGTTTTTATTTATGCGAAGAATATGTTTAAACTGTTGTTGATTACGACTTTATTTATCAGTGCGTGTTTTCCAATACGATGGACGCATCCAACGATTATGTCGTTCAATGATCAACTTTTACCAACATATGTGTGTGCAAACGTTCCAAGTGAGCAGTTTGACGCAGTAAAAATTGCATTCGAAGAATGGAACGTTGCATTGGCTTTGTGGAAGCGGTTTGTCGTTGTTAAAGATGTACAAAGTGGATGTTCATACTTTGTGAATGAAACAAAAATCAATCAATGCAGCGGCGATTCAGCAATTGCGTGTGCTAACGAAATTGGCGGGAACACAATATTTCTAAATTACGGTAAATACGAAAAAGCAACAAAAAACATTGTCATGCACGAAATTGCTCACACGTTGGGTGCGCAACACGTATCTGACACGTTAATGAACGAAACGTACGATAAATACACGTATGAGTGTCCTGACGTGACAACAGTTGCGCAGGTGGCGGCCTATAATCGGCTGAATTTGGCGACGTTGTCGTGGTGTTATAGGTGAATACTTATTGTCATGCCACGTCTCTTTGTTGGACAAAAAGAAATTAATTTTCTTGCGGATATTACGAAAGAGCTCACGCACGACGTTGTGGGAACAGAAATCGTTTATTATCCCATCAATGAACTCAAAACAAAGACGCACGGCATCTATAACGAAAGTTCTGCAAAAGTATTCGACAATCCAATTCGAATAGCAGCGCTCATTGACACGACAAATCAACAACAGACTACGACGGGGAAATTCGGAGTCGATGCGCACTGGACAATCGAAGTCTATATTCAGTATAGAGATTTGTTAGACAGGGGAATAAATTGTAACGTCGGCGACATGTTTTCTTTTTCTGACGTGTTTTATCGTGTTGACGATAAGGTGATACTGAAGTCAAGCTTTGGGCTTCCCGAGTACCGCAATTCAATAAAGATCACCGGTGGGAAGGCTCGTGAGACTGAGTTTCAGGCGCTCATTCAGGGCCCAACAGACGAGAAGTACACCGACGCAGATGCTGTGCAAAAAGTTTTTGTTCAGGAAAGAGGGTTTTCTGAAAATTCACAAGGCAAGACTGGCGACAAACGTGCAATGATTGAGAATGGAATTTTGGAATTACCTCCCGACGGGCCCAAAGAGGTGTCACCACGTGGCAACGACGAAGATACAGGCAGTTCATTCTACACCGATTAGTGTACGAACGTAATGTCATAATTTATATTATTATATGATAAAGTTAAACATACGAGTTCAGTCATCTCTTTTGGAGATACAAAATCCCACAAAGTTCATAACGTTGGATATACCAGACAATTGTAATGATATTTTGTTGATCTTAGAAAAGGATGCGCTCGCCGCGCGCGTCCGTGGTGAAACGACTTTTGATGATAAAGGTCACGAGGTAATTGATTTCAATATTGTAAAGCTTGCGGGTGTAAAGTCAGGAACAAAGCTTGCAACTATCGATGTGTAACATTTTGTGATTTGTGATAATATGCTGATATGAAGTCAATCACAATTTTTTCAGTGTTTCTATCATTATTTTTGGGTGTAAACGTTTGCGTCGCTCCTGCTTCTGCACACAATGATTGCACTGGTGACAGAAATTCAACGTCATGTTCGTGTCCTGAAATTCGCCACGATGAATTTGTGATCGCACCTTGCAATGCAACGTGTTATGAACCACGCTCTGCGCAGTGTTCGTGCAACACGTCACGAAACGCAAACGAATGTAGCTGCGTTCAGTATTGACAGGAGTTATAATTTGAAAAAGTTTTTTGTTCCCGCGTTGTTTGCGTTGACATTATCAAGTGCTGCCTTTGCAGATGGTCCAACTTTACGAGAGACATCGCTTTTTATAAAGCAAAAAGTAAACGAAATTAGGCCAGATGCATTCTCTAACGATGAGAAACAAAATTCAAGTCTACATGATTACGCTGCAAACGTGTATTTTGTTGGGTTCGATGCGCCTCAATGTGATGACGCTGCGTTTTTGTTTAAAACGTCAGGTGGATTGACATGTCGTGGAGAACAAGACAAATCATATTCGAGAGTAGACATACAAAACGTTAAGTATGTAACTTACGTTTACTTTCCCGAAAGTAATTCGTCAAGAATTGAAATAAGATTTATCGATCCGATCAATTTTGGTATCACCGCAGCGGTTGATGATCAGTGTGATTACATGTCAATAACAACTGACGCGTTATATTTACATTCTTCGTATAATGGAATAATGAGTCAAATCGGCAATGCGCTGAAATACATACATGACATGTGTCCAGCAAAGAAAGAGCTATTTTGATGATTGACGACGACAAACCTCTTCCATACAGATCTAAAAAGGATCGCAAAAAGTGGTGTAAGGGAAAGCCTGGCATTGAACACGTGCTCAAGTGCATGCATTACGTCGGTGCGTATCACGAAAGTCATCCCGTTTGGCGTGAGCTCGTCTGTGTCAACTGTGGGAAGAGATTGGATTTTTATTTTCCACTGTCAGCGCTTATACGCGTTGAAGATCGTGGTTGCGTGTACAATGAAAAGAAACCCGATTGGGTAGATTGTTAGACGAGTAATTTGTTCTTCTTTGCTTCTGTTATGATCTCATCTCGCTTTGTCTGATCAGCAAGAATAAGCGCGGCGTCTTTTGACACGTTTGGATTGTAAGCCCGCCAACTATCACCGTGGCCAATGAACAAGTGACACTCTTTTTCGTGTTGCATGCACAACGTGATCAAGTTGTTCTCGTCAAGTTCAAGCTCGGGATGCAGGTGAAACGGGTGCATGTGGTGAACTTGTAACTTTTCTGTTCCTCCGCACGCTGCACATGTTTTGTTTTTAGACAAAAAATCTCTTTCGACCTTGTGCCACTCGGGTGAACGTGCAGGCGTTGTTTTTTCAAATGCGGTTTTCTCTTGTAGGTGCTGATCAACGTTTAACATAGTTATAGGTTAACTATGCCAACTCGTCAAACAGCATCTCTGTACCAAAAGAGTTTGTTTTCTGTTCCACCACTGCCAACGGGTTATTCGGCAACACCAAGCGATTTGTTTATTTCGCCTGTTGGCATTGAGGACGTTGACAAGGCACTGTTCAATTTATTTGATAAAGAAATCGGATTTCAAGTCTCTGGTGACGATGTCGACGGCGCGAAAAAGTTAAGCGTTGTGTTTCAAGCAGGTGAAAAGTGGGCATTGTTGAAAAAACTTCGTTCAATGCGCGATAGAAATGGAAGTTTAAAACTTCCAATAATGAGCGTGTTACGAACTTCTGTTGTACAAGATTTGGCGACAGACGTCAACGGGAGAGGAATTAACCAGCAAACGGGTGAACTAGTTGTTAAACGCCGTCTCGATAAGAGCGACAGGACATATCAAAATAGTATTAATCGCCTTGGAATACAGCACCAATCGAACGTTGTATCAACAGATGTTAACGCACTGCCAATGACTTCAAAAAACATAAGCGATCTATTGTTGTCAGATCCAGATGTTGTAGCCGGAGCATTGTTGAAATCTAATAAAACCAATAACATATTTGAAATTATTGTTCTGCCATCACCACAGTTTTTCACTGCAACGTACGAAGTAACATTTTGGGCGCAGTACACTACACACATGAATCAATTGTTGGGACAGTTAATGGGTTCATTTTTGCCACAAGGAAACGCATGGAGAATTGACACACCAACAGGTTATTGGTTCATCGCGGTCGTTGACAATAATTCTTATTCATCAAAGGAAAACGCTGATGATTTTTCCAATGAAGAACGGGTGATAAAGTACGAGTTTATCGTCACAATAAAAGGATATTCGTTTGCACCTCGCGAGCCCGGACAACCCATACCTGTGCGAAGGTACGTGTCAGCGCCTCAAGTGTCATTTGAAGTTTCAACGAACGAAGCTTCAACGCCATCGGGTATAATTGACCCGTTTTTAGGTGCCGACGATCCCACGCTACCAATGAATAAAAACGTAAATAAACGTGTAGATCAACGATTTGATGGAAACACGTTATTGTACAAAAATCCTGGTTTCGCTGAAGAAGACGCAAGCCCGCAAGATCCAGCGTTGTTGACAATTCCACGAGGTGTTCCTGTTGCACGTTATAAAAAGGTTACGACAATAAATGGAAAAGGTCAACCAATCACAAGGTACGTAAAGGTGCACAGCGTCAATAAATTCACTGGTGAAAGTGTTATTGCTATTGGTGATGCATCGTTGGGCAGCGTGAGTTTGTTGCTTGATGAGTGAGTAGATAAATATACAACAACTCAACTGCGCGTTGATTGTATATAATTAGTTCTTAGGAGACTTTTTTCTATGGCGTCCGAACAAATACTCAATTCACCTGGTATTCTTGAACGAGAAATTGATCAATCACAACCTTCACCCACAGGACCAATTGGCGTACCTGCTGGTGTTATTGGCACAGCAAACAAAGGTCCAGCATTTGTGCCTGTCGTGGTTGGGAATATTGGTGAATTCACTAATACGTTTGGTGGACTTGACATACACAAACCTGGAACTTACGCGGCTAACGAATGGCTAAATAATCGGACTGCTTTGACGTATTTACGCGTTCTCGGAGCGGGTTCAGATGCAGAAAATGCATCGACTGGCGAAACACTGAACGCAGGATTGAGCGTGCTTCCTGATGTGTCAACGCGGGTTCCAGGACGTCATACAGGTATGGTTCAATTTTTGACGCAGCAAGGAAACGTTGCGTCTCAAGAAATTGCAATGCCGATGTTTACCGACAACGATAGTTTTAGCGGTGGCACTGCAAACGTCGTTCGAGGAATAATTTTGCTAACGACTGGCTCTCGTGCAATGGTTCAAAGCGGCAACGCGTCAAGTGTTGCAGCGTTCGTTGGCGCCGGCCCAAATGACTTGGCAACTGTCGTGAACGGACAGTTCAAATTGATAATTTCAAGTAGTAATTTGAATGTCACTACAGACGGTAATGCGGGTGTTGCAATATACAGCGCATCGTTTGATCCAAATGATCAAAATTATTTTGGGAAAATTTTGAACAAAGATCCTAAACAATTTGCAACTCGTCAACATCTTTTATACGCCGATTTTGCGGTTGACGCAGAAGTTTTGTCTTCTTCCTACGCCGCAATGCTGTCAGGTTCATCAGACGTCATTAATCCTGTTTCAAACAGAACGTACATTAATGCATTTGGATCTTTCAAATCACGTTATAAGACGGCAAAAACGTCAATGTTTATTTCGCAACCCTTTGGCACGAAAGAGTATGACTTATTCTACTTCGAAGCAATGGACGATGGTGCCTACGCGAACACATTGACAAAGATAACAATAACAAATTTGCACGCATCTCTTGATCCTGCAAACAAATACGGTACTTTCACTGTTCAAGTGCGTGCATTCGATGATACAGATACAAACATGAACGTTCTTGAAACATATCCAGGTTGCACGTTAGATCCACAAAGCGATCATTATATTGGCAAATTAATCGGTGATCGAAAAGTGTTCTTCAATTTCGACGTAGAGGATAGTGAAAAACGCGTCGTTGCAACAGGCAAGTATGCAAATGTTTCAAAGTACATCAGAGTACAAATTGTAGAAGAGGTTGAGCGCGCTATTCTGCCACAGACAATTCTACCCTTTGGTTTCAGGGGCGTTGAATTACTGAAAACAAATGACGCAATGGGCGATAAGGTCACAAAATTTCCGCGCCTTGCAGGTGTCTTGGGCGCGCAAAACACAATAACGGGGTCTGTGTTACCGCCGATACCTTTTAGATTTAAGGTTACACGTGGTGAAGTTCCGACTACGCAAACATTCATCGGACAACCTGGTTCTACAGAAGTGACGAATCCAAATTTTTGTTGGGGCGTTAAATTTGAACGAAACGATAATCCGACGAACGCAAATCTATCATCAGAACCCAACGCGTTGATTTCGGCGTGCACAAAGTTGTTGGGCATTGCTCAACTTGACACTGTCGTCACAGGTTCTGGTGCAGACACATTCAACAATAATAAATTTACACTCGCCAGGGTTGCATTGTCTAATGGTGCAATTACGGACCTTACGTCGTCTGTGACTGATCACATGCGTGAAGCCGCATACATACGCAATGCAACAGTTAACTCAACGGATTATACAATAGTCGATCAGGGTGCAGCAAAGCCAAGATTGACGCTTGCGTCATTGCTACAATCGGGATCCGCGGCAACGTTCAATCAATTTTCACACTATGCAAAATTTTCAACATTTATGCACGGTGGATTTGACGGTGTAAATTTCTTGGATCAAGACGCAGTCAGAATGAATGATAAAATTTCATCGTTTGATGCTCTGGGCGGCGCAGAACAAAGCTATGTGTCACCAGGACTTGCGTCAAACATGGGTGGAGTTGGTCAAAAAAATAGCACTGTCGCTTCGTATAGAAAAGCGATTGACATCATGACAGACAAGATGACGGTGAACGTCAACGTGCTAACTATTCCTGGAATTCGTGATTCGTTCATCACTGATTATGCTGCACAAAAAGTGAAGGAATACGGGCTCGCATTTTATATCATGGACGTACCATCGTATGACGATGCACAAAATCGCCTGTATGATACGTTGGTTAAACCGTCTGTGAATAGAACTGCAAACGCGTTTGATACCCGTGCAATTGATAATAACTACGTCGCGACGTACTTCCCTGACGTATCAATTGACGATACAACGAATAAACGTCGCGTAAGAGTTCCTGCGTCAGTCGCAGCTCTCGGTGCAGTTGGATTCAACGACAGAGTTGCCTATCCCTGGTTTGCACCCGCTGGGTTTAACCGCGCTGCGCTTGATGATGTAAAGTCAGTTGTAGTTCGCCTTAACACCGCAGATCGTGATCGATTGAGCAACAGTCGAATTAATCCAATTGCAACGTTTCCACGAGCAGGTTTTGTGATTTACGGTCAAAAAACCTTGCAGGTCGCAAAGACGTCATTGAATCGTGTGAACGTGCGAAGACTATTGCTTGAAGTCAAGCGCATCGTAATGTCTGTTGCAAATGGCATCGTGTTTGAACAGAATACGCAGGCAACGAGAGCGTTGTTTGTGAAGTCAACGAATGAACAACTTGGGTTAATTCAGGTTCAGTCTGGACTTGATGATTTCAACGTTATCATGGACGATACAAACAATTCAGTTGAAGACGCCGCTGCGAATAGGCTGAATGGGCGAATAGTACTCGTTCCAAGTAGAACAGTCGAATTCATAGGAATTGATTTCATTGTGAGTAATTCGGGAGTCGAATTTAAATAAACAAAAAGAGAAATTGAATAGTGAATGCACCCTAACGGGTGCGTTTGCTGTTTAATAACTAAAATTAGTTAAAAGTTCAAATGTCATCCATATTTATGTGTTGAGGAACTATGACGATCACCTACGGTTCAGCCGGCGTAACTGCAACAGAAATTGACATATCGGGTCCAGTTGTACAAAAACCCACAGGTATTCCTGCTGGCGTGATTGGCACGTCGCAAAAAGGTCCTGCTTTTGCTCCAATAACTGTTGGCGTGTACAGTGACTTTTCTGCCAAGTTTGGCGCAAGCGACGGAAAGAAATTCATGCCACTTGCTGCCAATGAATGGTTACGAAACCAAAGTTCATTGACTGCTGTACGAGTTTTAGGCGTTGGCGATGGCAAGACGCGCAATCCCAATGGAACGGTTACAAACGCCGGATTTACCGTCGGTGAAAACGAACCGAACACGTCATTACCGACAAGCGATCCCACATACGGCAATTTAGCGTATAATCCTTATGCAATTGCTGGTGGTCCCAACGGCCGCACGTACTTCTTAGGCGCGTTGATGTCGGCGTCGGCGGGTTCAACGTTATTTTCTTCTGCCTCGATAAATCTTCCGTCAGTTCCCGTAGTTCGTGGCGTGGTGATGGCTGCGAATGGTGTTATTTTGCGACTTGCAAATGACGAGTACAACAATGCGAATCCACCGTCAAATACAATCGTAGCTGCCGATATAACTGCACATGGCATGTCTGTTGGAACGGTGACAACGTCAAGCAACGGGACAGTAAAACAAGATTTTAGATTGCTGTTGAACGGCATTCCAGGAACCGATCCTTCGTATCCAAACGTCATTACTGCGTCATTTGATCCAAATGCGTCAAATTACTTTGCGAACGTGTTTAACACTGATCCATATAAGCTACAACAAACAGGTCACTTTTTGTACACGAACTATGACGTATTAACGTCACAGGCAACCGTAAATGGAACGGGCATAACCGCTGGTTCAACGTTAGCATTTTTGGTCACCGGTTCATCAATTGCTTCTGCACCGAATTACGAAGCGTTTACTGATAGATTTTCTAATGCACGTTCACCGTGGATTGTGTCACAAAAATTTGGTGGAGTCGCACAAAATCTTTTTAGACTTTGGGCACTGGATTCTGGCGCGAACATTTCAACGTTATACAAGATTTCAGTTGAAAACATTGCTGCATCGTCTGACAACACGAATCCATTTGGAACGTTTGATGTAACAATTCGTGATTGGAACGACACTGATGGAAACGTAAGTTATCTTGAACAGTGGCGTGGATTATCGTTAGATCCTTCGTCACCACGTTATATTTCAAACGTCATTGGCGATCTACACACATACTTTGATTTTGATCGTTCTGACAGTGAACAAAAACTCGCAATCGATGGTGATTATGAAAATGCGTCGAACCTTATTCGAGTTGAAGTGTCAGACGACGTTCAGAATGGGTCAATTGAACCCACCGCGTTGCCATTCGGTTTCGCTTCACCTCTGCACTTGGTAACAACGTCAGGATCTCTCGACGGAACAATTTCTCACTTTGTGACAGGTGCAATTCAACCGCCGCTACCTCTACGACAGAATGTAACAAACGGTTCAGGAGCAAAAGCGTTAGTTAACCCACAACTTTATTGGGGCGTTCAATTTGAACATCAGGCTTCACTCGACATGCCAAATGGCACAACGTTGAAAAATGCGTCATTGAATTCTTGGACAAAATATTTTCCTGAATTTTCAACAGTTCCAGTAGTCGTTGGTGGTGATACTTTCTGTAACAATGCGTTTACACTTGAAAACGTAAAAGTTGTCACGAGTTCAATTGGACTTGCGGACCCAAGCGCTTGGGCATCTGCGACATATGCACGTGATGGTAACATTGTCGTTGATGACAATGCGAAGACACGTCCGTTGAAGATTGACGATCTGACGTCTGCAAATAGACGTTTTATAAAGTTCACCACGTTGATGCAAGGTGGGTTTGATGGTACGAATATCTTTGATCGCGATGAAGCGGAGATAAATAACGCTGCGGTCACTGCAGACATGGACAATGTTTCGCGTGGTAGGAACAATGGTCCAAACGTGATGGCGTATAGAAAAGCAATTCAGCTAATGCAATCGACGACAGAAGTTGACGTGCAACTATTGCTTGTCCCAGGCATTCGTCATCCCGCAGTCACTGACACGTTGATTTCTGCGGTTGAAGATCGCTTTGACGCTCTTGCAATCGTTGACATTGAACAACTTGATGGTAATGGCGATAACGTTGTCGGAGACGATCAACAACCTGTCGTAAACGCAACAGCCGAACAGTTCGCGGGTAGGTACGCCGACAGTTCATTCGCCGCCGCGTACTTTCCTGACGTAATCATGACAGACCCAACGACAAAAACAAATGTCGTCGTGCCGCCGTCAGTTGCAGTGCTTGGTGCGTTGGCTCTCAACGATAAGTTGGCTCAACCATGGTTTGCACCGGCAGGCATGACACGAGGTTCACTCCAGACGACACTTGAGACAAGGGTGAAGTTATCCAAAAATGATATGGACGCACTCTACGATGTCAACATCAACCCGCTCGTTGCGTTTCCAGGCAACGGCACGGGTGGAACCGCTCCAACGGGCGGAGTCGTCGTGTGGGGTCAGAAGACGCTACAGGCTTCAGCAAGTGCATTGGATCGCGTCAACGTCAGGCGGTTGCTCATCAACCTGCGTCGTCAGGTGCGAGACGTTGCGCAGACGATAATGTTTGAGCCCAACAGGGAAGCGACATTGGCAAGGTTCCAGAACGCAGTCACTCCAATATTGGCGAGGGTGCAGAAATTGTCAGGCATCGAGAAGTACAAGGTGCAGATCGACACGACAACTACTACACAGGCTGATGTGTTGAATAACACAATCCGCGGTGCGATCTTCGTGGTACCGTCTCGCGCTGTTGAGTTTGTCAAACTTGACTTCGTTGTGTCGAATCCAGGTGGCGCGTAATCAAACGAAATCATAAGTCGAACGCACCTACGGTTGCGTTCTTCGTTTAAACAATGTGAGATAATATTTATTCGTTGAAAGATGGTACAATGAAACTAACACACATGCAACTACGAAAGCTGATAAACGAAGTATATG
>Ga0265319_1000261_pt1 | contig 39982 bp, 34 predicted proteins | sample 4824metaG_FD_192443 | JGI IMG/M metagenome (GOLD analysis project Ga0265319, IMG submission 192443) | Rhizosphere microbial communities from Carex aquatilis grown in University of Washington, Seatle, WA, United States - 4-8-24 metaG | ecosystem: Host-associated > Plants > Roots > Rhizosphere >...
CGATGCCACGATGAAGAGCCTCGATGCTGAGCTCGGAAATTTTTCCGTTGGCCGCGGAGCGTTAGTTATTCTTGCTTTTATTCTCTGCACATTCTACATCGAAACGCTGAGAAAAGAACGCCAGTTCACAATGATTCAGCGAATCGGTCGGGTTGCTGCATGGGCTGGAATCTTTGTCGCCCTGTCGATCACTGCAAGTGTGCTGCACTTCAATGAATTTGAAACTCGGGCGTTCAAATTATTTCCCCGCGATTATATCACCATTCTTTTTTCCACCGTTCTGAGCATCGCTGCCGGCATTGTGGCGGTTATGACAATGCTCAATATCAAGGACATGCTGTTGTATAAAAGGAAAAAAGGGACGCGGCGCAATTTTTGGATTCTGCTGATCTTTTTCTTCCTAGCATCTGCGACGACGATCAACCTCCGGCCGCTCGAGCTGTCGGTTTACACGACCGTCTTTTTTGTTCTTGCCGTCGTCATGATTATCGTTAACTCGTTCCGATTGTCATGGATCGCGTACCTGTCGCGTCGTGAGAAGATTTATGCGATGGTCTACGCCTTGCTCGCTTTTTTTGCTTTCATGGCGGTCAACATTCTTCTCTCCATTTCAGACAAACCGTTTTTGGCAAAGGCACTCCTCTATTTCAGTTATCCGCTGCACACGTTTGTTCAATTGACCTCGTTGTTCGGCGCCGTGTATTTTGGAATGGCATTCATCAGCACACTCTTCCATTTGCCGACGGCAGAAGCCTTCGACCGGAAACAGACCGAATTGAGTTCGCTCCACAACCTCAGCAGGCTCATTACGCAGGTGTTTGACCTTAACGAATTGGCGGAGACTGTCACGAAGATGACCTTTGAGGTTTGTGAGGCGTCGAGTTCGTGGCTGGAAGTTTTTCCAAACGAAGGAGAGAGAAAATCCTCCCACGCCAGCAATGGAATTGTCTCTGCGAGGAATATTTCAACCGAGGATATCCAGACGATCTTATTCGGCGATCAGGTTTCGATCCGCTCGCTCGTATTCTCCTCAAAAAAAGTCCTGCTCATCGATGATGTGAGCACCGACCGTCGCACGAAATATATGACAAAGCTCAAGAAGGTCGGATCGCTTTTGGTGGTGCCGCTGGTGTCGCATCAAAATCTGATAGGAATCCTTTACGCGACGAAACAAATGGATTTCGGTTTTGACCAAGACGACATCGAAGTGTTGTCCGGGTTTGCCGACCAAGTGACCATTGCGATCGAGAACGCAACATTGATTCAACGGTCGCTGGAAAAGGAGCGTCTTCAGCGGGAATTACTACTCGCACAGGAAATGCAGAAGCGCCTTCTCCCGCAAACGCTCCCGATATTCCCGAACGTGGAAATGCAGGCTGTCTCCGCACCGGCCCTCGAAGTTGGCGGCGACTATTATGATATTGCAATACTGGATGACCGCCATGTCGGCATCGTCATCGGCGATGTCTCGGGCAAAGGAGTCGGAGCCGCTTTTTATATGGCAGAAGTGAAAGGTATTTTCCAGTCGCTCAGCAAAATTTATTCATCTCCCAGAACATTTCTCATCAAAGCAAATCAGTCGCTGATCTCGAGCATTGACAAACGATCTTTTATTAGTTTAATTTATGCCGTCCTCGATGTTTCGACAGGGGAGCTTGTTCTCAGCCGAGCCGGACATTGCCCGATGTTGTATGCAACTTCTGCCTCGATTGAGTACATTACACCGACCGGCATGGGTTTAGGGTTGAGTGCCGGAATGTTATTCGAAGACTCGCTTGAAGAAAAAAGGATCATGATGAATAAGGGGGATGTCTGCGTTTTTTATACGGATGGCGTTACGGAATCGCGCTCCTCAGCGGGAGAAGAATTCGGCTACGAGCGTTTGATGAGCGTTGTTCAAGAAAAGCGCTCGCATTCTGCGGAAGAGATTAAGGAAGAAATCATTCAACGCGTCTGGAGTTACACGGACGCTCAAGGATATGATGATGATCTCACTGTGTTCGTGGTGAAATGGAAGGGAGCGCCACGGTGAGAGAGACGATTTTCAACTATTATTGTGAGGAGTTATCAGATGAACGAATTCAAGATTTCATTTCGGGTGAGCGGAAAAGTCCATGTCATGGACTTGAAGGGATATTTGGATGCGCATACCGCCCCAAACCTTGAAGAGGCATTTCAAAAACTCATCAAAGAAGAGAAACTAAATATCTTGGTCAATTGCAAGGACCTGGCATACATTTCCAGCGCGGGGCTGGGAGTGTTTATGGCCTTCATCGAGGATGTGCGGACGGGTGGGGGAGACATCAAGATGTCCAACATGTCGCCGAAAGTCTACAATATCTTCGACCTTCTCGGTTTTCCGATGTTGTACGAAATCTTCACCGATGAACACGAGGCGGTGAAAAAGTTCGATGCAAAGAAACAATCGAGCAAGTAGGAAACCATGAACCTCACGGGAAAAAGGAGATTGGAACGTTGACCAGCGGCGGTAATCAAAAGACAACTCGATTGAATTTGCGCATTCCAAGCCAGACGGAGAAGCTGAACATGGCGCGCGAATTTGTCGCCGATGCGGCAAAGGTCTTCGGCTTTAAGGAAGATGACGTCAACAATATTGCCCTCGCTGTTGATGAAGCATGTACGAACATTATCAAGCACGCCTACAGCTATGCCGCGGACAAGCAAATTGACATTGTCGTTTCGATGAAAAAGCCGGAGTTTGAAATTCTTATCGAGGATCATGGAAAACATTTTAATCCCAACCAGATACCGGTCCCGAACATGAAAGAGTACATGTCTCACTACAAACGGGGCGGATTGGGAATGTATTTGATGAAGAAGTTGATGGATAAAGTGGAGTACACGATTCATCCTAAAAAGAACGTCGTGAGACTTATTAAATATCTCCACTAAGAATTCTTGCCCCTCATTGACATCGAATGAGGCATCCGAATTATGAACGCCAAGGATCGTTCCTTTTGAAGCCTTCCACGCATTCGCCGAACATCAATCGCCTTGCCGATATTACGCCGTTGTTTGAATTCAGCAACATTGTGAATTCTTCCCTCGACCTGAAATTCATACTCGGAACCGTTCTCTTAACATTGATGGGGAAACTCCTGATGTCTAAGAGCGTTGTGCTCATTAAAACGAAAGAGAAGCACTTCCGTATAGAAAACTCTAAAGGAATTCCCGTTGAGTTTGCTTCAAAAGAATTTGTTTTCCCGCGCGTTCCACGAAGGAGCTTTGCCCTTTCCCATACCATGAGCCCCGATGAGGTGCAGCTTTTCAAAATCGGCATTGTGAGGATGTTTCCGATCGTATCTCACGGCATCGTCCTGGGGTTTTTTGGGATAGGCAAACGTGTGAGCAAAGAAAAACTGACGACAGAGGAGAAAGGTTTTGTCGAGGCAATTATCAGCATCTCCGCAGCGGCGATTGAAAAAGGAATTGCCTTCGGGGAAGTGAAGAATGTCAACCGGGCACTCGACGAAAAAGTCCAGGAATTGCGCACGCTGTTCGAGCTCAGCAAAGAGTTCAACGCTATTTTTGACAGGGAAAAGCTGTTGAAGCTTTTCACGTTTACGCTGATGGGGCAAGTGGGGGCAAGCCGCTATGCAGTGTTTCTCCGGAACGGCGAGACCGTTGCTTCGCGGATCAATACACAGGATTTTTCAGAATACAAGCAGGTGCTGTTCGAAAACATCACTTCACCCGTGTTAGTATCTGACCTTCAGCGAAAAAAAGTTTTGTTGACTCTTCGGGAGGCCTGTGAGGAGCAGGGGATCGTTGCTCTTATTCCGCTTCAGGTGCAGAATGAAGTGAAAGGGATGTTGTGCCTTGGCGAGCGGCTTCGCGGAGGAGTGTACTCGGATTCGGACCTGGAGTTCATCTACAGTCTTGGAAATCTCGCCATCATTTCATTGGAAAACACGCGCCTCTTTTACGAAGCTGTCGAAAAGCAAAAGATGGAAAATGAATTGAACATCGCCCGCGAGATTCAAAAAGGCCTGCTTCCACGTTCACTGCCGAAAATTCCGGGACTGGATCTTGCGGCCTTGAACATCTCCTCGAAGCAGGTTGGCGGGGACTACTACGACGTCGTTGTTCTGGAAGGCGGGCGTTGCGTAATAGCCATCGGTGATGTGTCGGGCAAAGGGGCGCCCGCTTCGCTTTTGATGGCGAATGTCCAGGCAACGATCCGAACGCTTGTTCATTTCGATCTTCCTCTCTCTGAAATGACTTCGCGGGTGAACCGCCTCATTTGCGACAATACCGGCAGCGATAAATTCATCACCTTTTGCTGGGGAATTTTTGATCCGGTCACTAAAATGTTCCGTTATGTAAATGCGGGTCATAATTATCCTTTCGTTGTGCGGAAGAACAAGTCAATCGAAAGGCTGAAGGAAGGGGGAATTATTCTCGGCGTGACGAGAGAGGCGGCGCCGTACATCGAGGGAGGCGTTCAGCTATTTCCCGGAGACGTCGTTGTCATGTTCACCGACGGAATAAGCGAAGCGATGAATGTCGAAGGGGTTGATTATACAGAAGAGAAGGTTGAAGAGTTTTTGCGAACTATCGGCCCGCTGACAGCTCAGCGCACTCTCGATGAAATTCAAAACGAAATTGCGCGCTACACTTCTGGCGCGCCGCAATCCGACGATATCACACTTGTTGTGATGAAATGCGTTGAGTGAAACATCAATGAACAATCAACAATGAGCAAACAGTGAAGCGAATTCTTCGGCATACTCCTGGCTCTTAAATTCCTACTTTCTGATCTGTCCCTTCCCGTGAACGACGTACTTAATGCTTGTCAGATCGACGAGTCCCATCGGACCGCGCGCATGAAGCTTTTGCGTGCTTATCCCTATTTCCGCGCCAAGGCCGAATTCAAAACCATCGGTAAACCGCGTCGAAGCGTTCACATACACAGCGGCCGAATCGACCTCCCGTAAGAATCGTTCGCCATGACTTGTGTTTTGCGTGACGATCGCATCGGAATGGTGTGAACCGTACCGGTTGATATGCATGATCGCTGCATCGAGGTTTTTTACTACTTTTATTGCGATGATCAAGTCCAGATATTCTTTACTCCAATCGGTTTGTGCAGCAGGAATTGCATTCTCAACAAATGCAAGCGTTTCTTTGTCCCCTCTGATTTCAACTCCCGCGCGCGATAGCCTTCGTGCTACGCGAGGAAGGAATTGTGCGGCAATGGAACTGTGGACTAACAGTTTTTCAGCAGCGTTGCAGACTGACGGCCTTTGGACTTTAGCATTGAAGACAATCTCTTCTGCCATTGCAATGTCGGCAGAGTTGTCCACATAGATATGGCAATTGCCCTCGCCGTGTGCGATTACGGGCACGGAGGAGTTTGCCTGAATAAAACTGATCAGTTGCTGACTCCCTCGGGGAATGACCACGTCGAGATATTTTTCTTGCTTCAACATCTCCAGCACTGCGGCTCGGTCCGTGGTATCAATAAACTCGACGCAGCCCGCAGGAAGGTCGACCTCGTTCAGCGCTGTTTTGATAACGGCAACAAGTTTTTTGTTTGTGTGGATTGCTTCGGAACCTCCGCGAAGCAATACTGCATTTCCGGATTTTAGGCAGAGCGCTGCCGCATCGATTGTCACATTAGGCCGCGATTCGTAAATAATACCCACTGCACCCAGGGGAACTCGCATTTTCTCTATACAGAGTCCATTCGGTCTCTTTATTTTCTCGACTACAGTGCCGACGGCGTCGCTTAATTTAATGACGTCCTTTACCCCTTCCATCATTTGCGCTATCCGTTGTTCATTCAATGTGAGGCGATCTGTTAACACGTCTGATAACTTTGCGGCTGCGGCGCTTTTGAGATCCTTTTTGTTCGCTTGGAGAATCTCTGGAATTTGATCGCGTAGTCGAAAGACAATCGCTTTGAGCAAGGCGTTCTTCTGCCGTGATGAGCAATTGTACAATACGCTGCTTGCTTCTTTTACCGATCTGGCTTTTTTGGGGACGTTGCCGGCGGCCATTATTCTGTTCCAATCAACACAAGATTATTACGGTGAATGACTTCGTCGCTGCCTTTCCGGTTTAGGGTTTTCTGAATCTCGCTGGTTTTCTTCCCCTTAATTTTATTGAGGTCGGATGATGCATATCCCGCAACGCCCCGTGCAATTTCATTTCCTTCCGTGTCTACGACTGAAATCGTATCGTCCGTCTCAAACTCTCCACGCACTTCCAGAACTCCGGATGGAAGAAGACTTTTTTGTTTTATGAGTAAAGCGCTTTTTGCCCCGCCGTCAACAACGACGACCCCTTTTGAATCCGACACAAATCCGATCCACTTTTTTCGCACATTCATTTTATTGTTTGCGGGCAGGAACAGCGTTCCTGAATTCTTGCCGGCGAAGATTTCATCGAGAATGCCGGGATTCGTTCCGTTTGCGATGATGACGGGAATTCCCGCGGAAACGCATTGCTTCGCTGCTTGGACCTTGGTAAACATCCCGCCGGTGCTCATTTCACTGCCATGCTTCTTCGCCAGTTTTTCAACATTTGGCGTAACCTTGTCCACAACGGAAATCAATTGAGCTTTCGGATTTCTCGTCGGGTTATCTGAAAAAAGTCCATCGACATCGCTGAGGATAATCAGCAGGTCTGCTTCGATAAGGTTGGCAACAAGGGCCGAAAGATTATCGTTATCCCCGAGCTTGATTTCCTCTACGGCTACGGTATCATTCTCGTTGACGATCGGGACGGCTCCTTTTTCGAACAAGGCAGAGAATGTGTTCTTGGTGTTGATATACCGCGCCCTGTTGACGAAATCATCCTTTGTCAAAAGAATTTGGGCAATCGTACAGTGATATTTTCTGAACGCATTCTCATATACTTCCATGAGAATCGGCTGACCGATGGCTGCGGCAGCCTGTTTTTCGGGAATCGCCCTCGGACGTTCTTTCATTCCAAGCAATAACATCCCCGCGCCTATCGCACCCGATGTAACAATTGCGACCTGCTTGCCGCGAGATTGCAGGGAGGAGACACTTTTCGCGATCGTATCGATCCTGTCGCGGTTGATCCCTTTCGCCCGGTCGGCCAGGAGGTTCGTCCCAATCTTGATGACGACGCTATTCCCGGCAAGCAATATTTCTTTCATTCGATGCATACCGTTAAATGATAATAAATAAAAATGCTAATTCAAAAAAAATGGATTGATTTTCAATCCATCCAATTGATAGAAGCAGTCAGACGGCTTGCAACAGCGGGTAGTGACTTAATTTCAATGTATCTGTAGGTCAGACATTCTTGTCTGACCTATCTGACAGGCATGAATGCCTGTTCCACCCAGAAAATTTATCAAACTGAGTCGGTACCCAGCAGCGCGTTTCGTTGCTTCTCTCTTCAATTTTCGTTAATTTCTGTTATTGAGAAGAAAGATGAGCGAAACGTCCCACTAAAAACTCTGCTGTAGGAGAATGAAATCGTCGCAATTTTCTTCTGTCCGGATTTCTCACAAGCGATTGCTCGGCCATTTCGAGGGATTTCTGAAAGAACTGCGAAAGAGCAAGCCCGAAACTCGCGGCACGTATGAACGCTCACTGCATGAATTCATGCGCTGGTATCCGTTGGATCAAAAATTTCTGTTCCGTGTAGCGGATGTAGAGCGATACAAGACATATTTAATAAAAAAAATCAAGCTTGCACCAGTTTCGGTCTCCACTTACCTTACGGCACTGAGGCGTCTTTTTGATTATTTGGTCGAGGTCAAAGTCCTGGAACGGAATCCTGCAAAAGAGGTAAAAGGAAACAAGAGACCGCAGCAGCATTCTCGAGAGACGATCTCGTTGCAGGATATTCAAGCGATTTTTCAGTCGATCGATCGGAATGATGAGCGGGGGTTTCGAGACTTCGCAATCATCAAAGCGATGGTCGGATGCGGATTATCGGAGATAGAATTGATCCGTGCGAATATCGGCGATTTGAAGATCGTTAGCTCGACAATGATCTTCAATGTTCAGGGCAAAGGTAAAACGACAAAAGAAACAACCGTTCTTCTTCCTAACGATGTGAAGGAAGCGTTCCTCGGATATCTTGCCTTCAGAAATGATGCCCGAGAAAATGAACCATTGATCATGAGTGCAGGGAATCGGACACGTGGAAAGAGAATGACCACACGCGGAATCAGGCAGCGCGTCAACATGTATCTTGAGAGAGCAGGCGTGAAGAACGGAAAAGTTCGCCGGATTACAGCGTTTTCGCTGCGGCACACTGCTGCGACGATTATGGCACAGAATGGCGCAACCGTAGAAGAGCTGCAGTCGAGGTTTCGAATCGGGACGGAGGGGACGGCAATGCTATACATTAAGAAGACAATCAACAATGAACCATGAGCAGCGCACAACGAACGGAGTCATTTTCATTTCGCTCCAACGGAGAGTGTTTAGCGATAGGCAGATATACAACGACAGAAGACAAAAAGGATGAAATACAATTTTTTAGAAATAGAATCCAAGTGGCAGCAATACTGGGAAGCAAATCAGACGTTTCGAACGGATAGTTCTTCAGCAAAGCCCAAAGTCTACATTCTCGACATGTATCCATATCCTTCCGGGGCCGGACTTCATGTCGGGCATCCCGAAGGATATACGGCGACCGATATTCTTTCCAGGTTCAAAAGGATGAAAGGGTACAGTGTCCTGCATCCGATGGGCTGGGATGCGTTCGGGCTGCCGGCTGAGCGGTATGCGATGCAGACAAATATCCACCCCCGCATTACCACCGAACAAAACATTTCGACCTTCCGCCGTCAGATCAAAATGCTCGGAATGAGTTACGATTGGTCGCGGGAAATAGACACGACCGATCCGGCATATTATAAGTGGACGCAATGGATTTTTCTTCGAATCTATAATTCATGGTACGACGAACGCGTCCATAAGGCAAGGCCGATACAAACTCTTGAAGAGGAATTGCTTCGTCAAGGGACAAAGGGTCTGTCTGTCGGAGAAAGTTTCACCGCTGAAGAATGGAAGCGGAAAAGCAAAAAGGATAAGCATGATTTCCTCGCGCAATTCCGCCTTGCCTATATCGCCGAAATTCCAGTGAATTGGTGCGAGGCTCTGGGGACGGTCCTTGCGAACGAAGAAGTTGCTGAATGGACCGACAAGGGGTACACTGTCGAACGCCGGCCGATGAGGCAATGGATGATGAGGATTACCGCGTACGCTGAAAGGCTGCTTGAAGATGGAAAAGAACTTGATTGGCCCGCTTCAACATTGGAGCAGCAGAGAAATTGGATCGGCCGGTCAGAGGGAGCAGAAATTAATTTCCCGGTGAAAGGGAGGAATGACAACGTAAGAATTTTCACGACAAGGCCGGATACGATTTTTGGGGCGACCTACATGGTGCTTGCCCCCGAACATCCCCTTGTGGATGGAATAACGACGGGAGATCAGAAAAAAGCCGTCGAGAGTTATCGAACTCAAGCAAGCCTGAAAAGCGACCTCGAGCGCGACATCGACACGGAGAAAACCGGAGTATTCACTGGCAGCTATGTTATTAACCCGGCGACAAAAAAAGAAATTCCGATTTGGATCGCCGATTACGTTTTGACAGGCTACGGCACGGGTGCCATCATGGCAGTTCCGGGCCAAGACGAGAGAGATTGGGAATTCGCGGAAAAATTCGGTTTACCCATTCTCCGTACGGTGCAGCCGCCTGAAGGTTTTCAAGGAAAAGCATATACGGAAGACGGGCCGGCTGTCAACAGCGCGTTTCTCGATGGACTGCATGTCGATGAGGCGAAAGAAAAAATTATCCGATGGCTGGAATCTGAACGAATCGGGGAACGGAAAATAAACTATAAGCTGCGCGACTGGCTTTTTGCCCGCCAGCGCTATTGGGGCGAACCGATTCCGATCGTTCATTGTGAAGACGGAACAATGAAACCGCTCCGCGACGATGAACTTCCGCTGATTCTTCCGGAACTGAAAAAATTCCAGCCGAGCGGAACAACCGAATCTCCGCTCGCTCTTGCGACTGAATGGGTTAACGTCGTCGATGCGGAGACCGGAATGAAGGGGCGCAGGGAAACGAACACAATGCCTCAATGGGCGGGATCCTGCTGGTATTATCTTCGGTTCATCGATCCAAAAAATGACACGCAATTCTGTTCCCCTGCGCTCGAACGCAAATGGATGCCGATTGACTTGTACGTCGGCGGGTCCGAACACACGGTGCTGCATTTGATGTATGCCAGGTTCTGGCACAAAGTGTTGTACGACCTTGGCTTCGTAAGCACAAAGGAGCCGTTCACAAAGCTAAGGCATCAAGGCATCATCCTCGGCGAAGATTCACGGAAGATGTCGAAGTCGCGCGGCAACGTTGTCAACCCGGATGAGGTTGTCAAAGAGTACGGAGCGGATTCCGTGCGGTTGTTCGAGATGTTCATGGGGCCGCTTGAAGAGATGAAGCCATGGAGCACGCGCGGTGTGGAAGGGGTCTATCGGTTTCTGAACCGCGTATGGCGTTTGTATGTCGGCGAAGACGGAACTCTTGATCCCGCTGTAAAGAGAGTTGAAATTTCCTCCGAGCTTGAACGCATCTTCCATTCGACGGTGAAAAAAGTTGGCGAGGATATTGAAGCGCTCAGGTTCAACACTGCGATCTCGCAAATGATGATCCTTGTGAACGAATTAACAAAAGCTGAATCCCGTCCACGTCAAGTTCTCGAGCCGTTCGTCCTGCTGCTTGCGCCGTTCGCTCCCCACATTGCGGAAGAGTTATGGCAAAAGCTGGGGCATACATCATCGTTGGCTTGTGAACCGTGGCCGGCGTTCGATGAATCGAAAATGGAGCAAACAACGGTCGAAGTGGTCTTTCAGGTGAACGGAAAAATTCGTGCGAAGAGAAATGTTCCCGTCGACATCGATGAATCGGCCCTGAAACAATTGGCGTATGCGGAACAAAATGTGAAACAGCATGTCGACGGCAAACGTGTTGTGAAAGAAATTATCGTCAAGAACAAGCTTGTCAATTTTGTTGTACAGTGATGCCGGGAAGAGGCCTGCGTCTGCCATTAGGAATATTTCCTTAAAATAGAGAGAATCGTTGCATGCGTGTGTTCTTGAGAATACTCCGCTATGTCCGGCCGTACTGGAAGTCGCTGACGATTTCTGTAGCGTGTACGATATTCTATTCTATTTTTAGCGGCGCTTCAATTTATCTCTCGATCCCGCTTCTCGAAACACTGTTCGATCAATCAACCCCGCAAGCGCTCCAGCAAGCCACTCCTCCGCGGAACAGCGTCGTGCCGAACGAAATAGTCGGCTTTAAACAACGGTTCGATCAATCGCTCCAATCATTCGTATTCGCGGGCTCGAAAACGGACTCGCTCTACCGGATTTGCATTATCATTCTCGTCGTGTTTCTGCTCAAGAACGCCTTCGGTTATGTCCAATCCTACACGATGGCGCATGTTGAGCAGGGTTTGATGATGGATATTCGGAATGAGTTGTTCCGTCATCTTCACAATCTCTCGCTCAGCTATTTCACCAACGAGCGGACGGGCAATCTCATTTCCCGGGTAACGAACGATGTCAACGTCGTCAACGGCGGCGTCTCGGCAAGCTTCGTAACTTTGATTCGAGAGCCGCTCCTTGTTATGGTTTTTCTGGGTATTGCCTTTACCTTAAGCTGGAAGTTAACTCTCCTTTCATTCGGCGTATTCCCGTTTTCCCTATTTATCATCAGTTGGATCGGCTTGCGGCTTCACAAAGAAAGCAGAGTAATACAGGAGAAGATGGCTGATATCACTTCGGTTTTGCAGGAAACGATCTCGAACGTCAAGGTGGTCAAGGCCTTCGGGATGGAAGATTTCGAAGACAAGAAATTCAGGAAAGAAACAAAGAGTTATTTTCGCACTGTTCTCACAATGACCAGGATCAGGAATCTGTCAACTCCGGTCACGGAGTTCCTCTCGATTCTGGCGGCAGTCGCCATCATATGGTACGGTGGACGGCAGGTCCTCGTGACGGGAGAGATGAAGGCGGCGGAGTTTCTCGGTTTCCTTCTTGCGATATTCCAGGTGATGCCTCCTGTCAAGGAACTGAGCAGCGTGATTAACCGGCTGCAAGAATTTTCAGCTGCGGGAAAACGGATTTTTGAGATACTCGATATTGAACCTTCGATTCGAAACCATCCTCAGGCCGCTTCCATCGGCAATCTTCGCGATTGCATTGAGTTCAAAAACGTCTCCTTCTTCTATTCGAACGGAGTGCCGCAGGGAGGCGAGACTAAAGAAATCCTCCGCGGTATCAACCTCAGGGTTCGGAAAGGGGAAGTCGTTGCAATTGTCGGACCGAGCGGCAGCGGCAAGACGACCCTCGTTGACCTTCTCGCGCGATTTTACGATCCAGTCGAAGGATTGATTACGATCGACGGAGTTGACATACGTTTGATAGAATTGCAATCGCTCAGGAAGCAGATCGGGATTGTGACCCAGGAGACAATTTTATTTAACGATACCGTGCGCAGCAACATCGCCTATGGGTTGAGCGATTGTCCTGAGGAGAAGATCCGCGATGCCGCTGCAGCTGCGAACGCTCTCGAGTTTATTGATGCGTTGCCGAGAGGGTTCGATTCGATCATCGGCGACCGGGGTGTAAAAATCTCCGGAGGGCAGCGGCAGCGTCTTTCTATTGCCCGCGCATTGCTGAAGAACCCTCCTATCATGATATTTGATGAAGCGACATCGGCACTCGATTCGGAGAGTGAGATCCTCGTTCAGGAAGCGATTGAACGTTTGATGAAGAACCGCACCTCTCTTGTGATTGCGCACCGGTTGTCAACGATCCGGAATGCGGACCGGATTGTCGTCCTTGAGAACGGAAGAATCGAACAAATGGGGCGGCATGTCGAGTTGATGAAACAGAAAGATGGTTTGTATAAACGTTTGTACGACCTTCAGTTCAATGTATGAAGTTTGGGAAACAAATATTTCCGACATGACTCCATCCGGTCAAACATTGGCACCCTCCAAGAAGAAGGGGCGCTTTTTGCAATTTGCTGGGCAACGGGAGCGAGTAAAGAGCATTCTAGTGATTCGCAACGGTTTGCTCGGCGATGTTGTCTCGATTACACCTGTGTTGCTGCGGCTCCATACGACATTTGTAGAAGCTGCGATCGACGCGGTTGTCAGTGAGAGGTCGGTCTCTCTACTTGAGGGTTTTCCCGGCGTCCGAAATGTTTTTCCACTCTCCGCGAAGTTTTCACTCCTCGAACATACAAAATTGTTTCTCCATCTTCGGCGCTATCGCTATGACATCATTGCCGTTGAAGAAGCCAACTCTCATTATACGATCATGGCGAAACTGGCCGGAGCGAAATATCTTTGCGGCATGGACAATTCGCTCGGAATGCTTCTCGATGTTCCGGTTCCGCGGACGCCCGGATTGCACACCGTCGATGCGCAGACTGAAACAGTTCTCGAATGGACTGACCCCGGCAAAGTTGACGGCACTCTTCTCGTTGCGAAAGAGGAAGAGAAGAAAAGCGCCAGGGAATACCTCCATCGTCTGCAAATCTCGGATAATGACTATGTTGTTTGCCTCCATCCGGGATGCAGCGCGCCCAATTCGGTCCGCCAATGGCTTCCGGTTCGGTACAGCGAGCTTGCAGATTCTCTCGTCGAGCTGTATGATGCGAAGATTGTGTTTACAGGCATTGAGCAGGACGAGCGTGAAGTTGAGTCGATTCGGTCCGGCATGAAACATAGCTCCGTTTCGCTCGTCGGGATGACGTCGCTCCGACAACTCATGGCATTCCTTGACCGTGCCGATCTAGTTGTCGGGCCCGATACCGGCGCGCTCCATATCGCCTGTGCGCTGCAAACACCCGTCGTGATGCTCATGGGATTTGCCGATCCGTTGGACACTGGCCCCTATGATCCAAGGAAGATTTCACGGTATGTACGAGTAGACCTGCCATGTATCGGTTGTGCAACCCGTAATCCTAAACCGAAGCAGTGGGAATTGTGCAGGGACAAACGTCCAGTCTTATGCATGGAGACGCTTCAGCTAAAACCGGTTCTCAATGCTATAGAAGAAACAAGATCCGCTGCGTCGGAACATATCACAAACAACATAGTTTTCCAATGACCACCGCCGATTCTCTTCCCGAGTCGCGAAAAGCGCTCCTGAGTTCAATTCTTTTTGCTCTTCTTGTTACTCAAGTAGCCGTCATTTCGATATCGATTGCGGCTTCCTCAATTGTCTTCGGGCTATCGTTGATGCTTGTAGCGTATTGGAGTTTTGCAGAGCGGAGATGGTTGCTTTGTGGAACTTCCTTCGATTATTTTTTTCTTGCATATGTGTGCATCGAATTTTTGACGACCGCGACCGCGGTGTTTCCGGCTCAGGCGGCTGTCAACACAAAGCGGCTGCTGCTCATTTCCGTTCTGTATCTCGTGCTGCTGTCGTTTGACTCCAGGAAAAAAGTGTTGAACAGTCTGCTCATTATTTTTGGCGCGGTGGCGGTGACATCAATCATTGAAATAGTCTATTACTATGTTGTCCACGAGGGAAGATTATACGTGTTTCAACACTACATGACGACGGGCGGTTTGAAAATGATCGCGTGCCTGATGATTGTTCCATTTATCCTCCACAAGAAAACACCGGCGGCGGTCAAAGGATGGTTGTCGTTGTTTTTTGTCCCGTCATTTCTTGCGTTAATCCTGACCAATACCCGGAGTTCATGGGTTGGATTTCTTGGCGGAGTGATCGTCATAAGTATTTTGAAAAATAAATACCTCTTTTTCGTTCTTGTTGCATTCCTTGCGTTGTTTTTTTTGTTCGCTCCTGCCAGCCAAGTGCATCGGGCAAAAAGCATCGTCGACCTTTCCGACCCGACAAATCATTCTCGGTTAGTGATGTGGTCAACGGGCCTGAAAATATTCGCCGACCATCCTCTGCTCGGGATTGGAGATTCCGATGTTCATGAAGTCTACGCACAATACAAATCTGCGGACGACCCCGAAGGAGGGGGGCATCTTCATAATAATTTTGTCATGCTGTTGGTGACGCTCGGTCTCATCGGCCTTTCCATCGTTGTTGCTATGTTCTGTAAAATACTCGTCGTGGAATATCAAATGTTCAGAGGCTCAACTGCCGATTGGCTTGCGGGATCGGTTACGCTGGGGGCATTTGCCGTCTTCATCGGTTTTCTTCTCAATGGGTTATTTGAATGGAATTTCGGCAGCCATCAAATAATGGTTTTCGTCTGGTTCACAGTCGGGTTGGCTTATGCGGTGAAGAAGCTTCCCGCCCCGGAGAGTGTATGACACCGTTGTCAGTCATTGTCATTACGCGGAATGAAGAACGGAATATTGCTGCGTGCCTCGAAAGCGTTCAATGGGCGGACGAAATCGTTGTCGTTGACGCTGAGAGCAGCGACACAACGGTAACGCTGGCTCGGCAATTCACTCAAAGCATCTTTATAGAGCCGTGGAAAAGTTTTTCCGAAGCAAAAACATTTGCAGTAGAGAAATCGCATCATAAGTGGATTCTATGGCTCGACGCCGATGAGCGCGTCACACAGGAGTTAGGCGCTGAAATCCAATCATTGATGGGATCCTCCCCGTCAAAGGCGGCTTATTCTGTCGCTCGTCGGGCGTATTTTCTCGGTCGTTGGATGAAACATTCCGGATGGTACCCGGGAAGAGTCGTACGGCTTTTTCGCAAGGACTCAGCTTCGTTCACTACTTCGGCCGTTCACGAGGGGCTGGTAGTGCGAGGGACAATCGGCGAACTTCATCACGACCTGCTTCACTTCACCGACCCCAATCTTCGCCATTACTTAGAGAAATTCAATCGGTATACCACATTGGCAAGCGAGGAATTGTTCAAAGCCGGAAGACCGTTTCGGCTTGTCGATCTGTTGATCAGACCTCCATGGCTTTTTCTTAGAATGTATTGTTTTCGATTAGGCTTCCTGGATGGAATTCCCGGACTGATCCTTGCCGTTCTTTCGTCGGCATACGTTTTTACAAAATACGCAAAACTATGGGAAATATGGAATTCCGATTCCTCGCGAAATAGGTAAAGTTGATTTTGGTTCTTCTCTTTCGTACCATTGCATCGGCCAAGGCAGAATTCTGGATCTTATTTCGAACATTTTGCATCGTTCAGCGTCGGAAAGAAAGTGAATTATGGATACTTCAGAAAAGAATGAGATGATGTTTATTCAGCTTGTTTCGATGTTTCAAGCCGCAGCGCTTCAACAAATGGGGAAAATGAAAAACCCCGTTACCGATAAGATTGAAAAGAATATGGAACAAGCGCAATTATCGATCGACTTGATCGATATGCTGAAAGAAAAGACGAAGGGAAATCGTTCGCCCGATGAAGAACGATTTCTTATCGGCGTGCTTCAGGATCTGAAATTGAATTATGTTGATGAGATGGCGAAAGAAACTCCATCGCCGGCGGTGAAGGACGAGGCGGCGCAATGAAATTCGGAATCGTTGGGAATTTATCGAAAGACACGCTGGGAGACGCTGTATTGAGGCTGTTAGGGACCGGCGAAAAGCGCCTCATTGAATTTGTTACCCACGATGAAATTGCCAGGGTCGTCAACAAACAGGCTGGGAAAAAGGTCATCCTCAAAAAAGACACTGCGCCTCTCGAGGAAATTGTTGCCGAGTGCGACATGGTTATTGCTTTCGGGGGCGACGGTACGATTCTCTCGGCAGCAAGACTCGTCGGCCGTGCCGCCGTGCCAATCCTTGGCGTCAACCTCGGGAAACTTGGTTTCCTTGCTGAACTTTCGATAGACGAAGTAGAATCGTTTGTAGACGATATCCTGAACAACCAGCATGTTATCGAAGACCGAATGGTTATCAAGGTTACCGCGGAAGGTGACGACGTCCAGATGTTCGGCGTGAACGATATCGTCATCGACAAAAGTAACTCTTCACGCGTAATCGACCTCGAAACATACGTCAACAACGATTATCTTATGACCTACCGAGGCGACGGGATCATTGTTTCCACGCCCACAGGAACGACAGGCTATTCCCTTGCGACGGGCGGCCCAATCGTCGTTCCGGCGAGCGACGTTCTCACCGTCAGCCCTATTTGCCCCCATACGTTGACTGCACGGTCCGTCATCGTTCCGGATTCGAGCGTTGTCCGGGTCTTCGTCGAGTCGAAACTTCAGAATGTGCGCGTGACGGCGGACGGCCAGCAGGAAAAAGTATTCACTCCTCCGGTCAATCTCTTTGTACAAAAAGCGGATTATTCTGTGAAGCTGGTGAAACGCAAAGACAAGAGCTACTACGATGTTCTGCGCTCGAAGCTTATGTGGGGCAAAGATATCAGAGTCACAAAGGTGGATTGAAATGGCGCGTAGAACGGTTTTTCTTGCGGTATTGTTACTTATTGCCGGGTGTGGTTCCGGCGAATCCTATCAGGTTTCAGTCGAACCGCGCGGACAGAAGATTATCACCGGCAGGTTTTCATCCTCGCTGTTAGAGGCCGACTCCTCTTTTGATTGGTACGCGAAAAACTTTGCATCGTTCACACCGGACTCTGCATCCGTCGTGTTTCTCTCCTCAGCCGCGAAAGATATTCGCTTCATCGTCATCGGCGGCACATGGTGCGGCGACACGAAACGCGAACTTCCAAAATTCTTTAAGACGGCATCTTTAGCGCATATACCTGAAGCGAACATCGAACTGTACGGCGTCGACAGGTCAAAGAGAAATCGCGAGGGAGTGACGGAGAAGTATCACGTGACAAACGTGCCGACGTTTATTCTGCTTTCTGACGGAAAAGAGATAGGAAGAATTGTAGAACACTCGGAAGGAGGCATAGAGTTCGATTTGGTGTATTTGTTACAAAAGAAGTAGGCAGATTACTGCGTGTCTTTTGCACCCTCGTAGATCCACCTCTTCAATCCCTGGATTTGGTTTTGTACCAGGGGCCTCGCCGGCGGCATGGGGGATGATCCAGGCCTTGCTTCAATGCACCATATGAATCTGCTATTGGTTGTATCCCCGCTATAGATAACGCCCGGATCTAACTTCCATAAACCGTAGCTTGTAAGGTTGAGCGTCTTGTCCTGGTTATCATGGCATGAGGTAGTTGCGCAGCCGATGTTAAAGAGCGGCTGCACTTGCTTCTCATAACTGATACCCGTTGCAGGGAAAACTATTTCGTCCAAGTTCGAAACCGAATTTGATGTGTCTTTGCACGATGAGAGAACGAAGACTAACGCTACGACACAGCCTGCCATCGAGAATCCAAATTTGAAAAACCGGTTCATCATATTTTTCCTGCCCTTATCTAATGCATAATATACGTTGAATGTTTTTGTTTCTCAAATTGAGCGGGATGAAAGTTTCATTAAAAAAATGTACATTCAACCAGCAAAAATATTATGGACGGTGCAAGAGTTACACACATGACTGTTTCCAGGTGCTGCTTTATTTTCTTATTTCTCGTGTGTTCGTCGAAAGAATCTCGAAGCCAGCTTTTTGAAGAGAACTATCCTTCGCTCGAGGATTTCCGTTCGTTCGGGATAAACACATCGGTTCAGGATTTTGAGCCGGCGGGAGGGAATACGCTCTCCGATTCAGCAAAAATCCATGTCAAGTCCCCTTTGTGGTCCGCTGAATACCGGCAGCTGGGCTTGCGGATTGCCTTTGGTTATTCGTCATACAGGTTTAACACTGACAGCCGCTCGGAAATTTCGCTGGCCGCTGAATCGATAACCGATATTTCATTAACCGCCTCCTCCGACCGCGGAAATTTGTTTTTGCCAGTTGTGTTTTCGACGAATTTTGTAGAGGCCGGCGGTGCATCAAATTCATCCAAAGATTTTAACATTGCAAGTGTCGGAATTGGGACAGGTTTGGAGTACAAACACATAACAGAGAATTTTGGAGTTCAATTCACCGGCGTTGGAATTCTTTATTACAGCACGGCAGGGTTCAGTGTAGAAAGCGGGTCGTCTACTGCCGTCGTTGCCGAACTTCAATTTTTGTTTCGTGAACTTATCGGAGATGGTGTAACGGCGGGTTACCGGTTTGAGACTCAGAAATGGTCGATGAGCGATAAAACGCAAGACTATGCGCGCATGGTTCACGGGCCGTTTATTGGAATTTTCTTCTAATTTTTTTATATTATCAAAGCATGGCTGAAGTAGCTCAGCGGTAGAGCAGCGGTTTCGTAAACCGCAGGTCGTGGGTTCAAATCCCACCTTCAGCTCTTCGTATTATGCATGAGAGATCCGTCCCTTAAGTTCAAACGAAGGACGGATTTTTTGTGAGAAAGGGCTTTTAATGTATGATGTTGTGATCATTGGAGCGGGGCCGGCGGGGCTGTCGGCTGCTATCGAAGCATATAAAGCGGGTTTGCACTATCTCGTTATTGAAAAGGGCGCGGTGGTCAATTCCATCCAAAAATTTCCAACGGCGATGTCCTTTTTTTCTACGCCGGAACTGCTCGAGATAGGCGGCCTTCCTTTTTCTTCGTCGTCAATGCGGCCTACGAGAGCAGACGGGTTGGAGTACTACATGAAAGTCGCCGAACATTTTAAGCTCCGGCTGCAACTCTTTGAACAAGTAGTTTCCTTAAGAAAAGCAGACCAAGGCTTCGAACTAAAGACGAGCAAATCTTTATACAAAACAAGAAACGTCATCGTTGCAACAGGTTACTTCGACAATCCAAACCTTTTGAATATCCCCGGAGAAGAATTTCCAACCGTCTCTCATTATTATTCAGAGCCATTTTCGTACTTCAGGCGGAATGTTGCCGTCATAGGCGGAAAAAATTCCGCCGCGATTGCCGCGCTAGAATTGTACCGTCACGGCGCGGTCGTCACTCTTATTCATCGATGGGAAAAATTGAGCGATGGAATAAAATACTGGATCCTTCCGGACATCGAAAACAGAATAAGAGAAGGGACGATAACAACACATTTTTCGACTGAGGTAAAAGAGATAAAAGCAGATTCGCTTGTTCTCGAAAACAACGCCCGGGGCCGCTTTTCAATTCCAACCGATTTTGTCTTTGCCCTGATAGGCTACCACCCCGATATCAGCTTTCTCAAAGCAATAGGAGTGGAAACGAATTCCGAGACGCTGGCGCCCGATTACGACGAGGTGACGATGGAAACAAACATTCCGGGGCTCTACATTGCCGGTTCAATTGCAGCAGGAAAAAATAATAACAGAATATTTATTGAAAACGGGCGTTTGCATGGGAAGGCTATCATAGCCTCCATTCTCAAACGATGATTTTTTAAAAGTGAAGTGATGCAATGACTTTATGTTCTTGAACTTTCGCAGTTCGAGATACTTTTTCGCGGAATAATTTGAGTTATGGAATCATTCTTCACCTAGATTTGCATTGATTTTTCTTAAAAAATTAGTTAATTTGAAACATTAGCTACGAATATTGTGAATAAGGGCTTATGAAAGGATCAGAATGGCCGAAGGAAAAATAGTTCAAGTCATCGGACCGGTTATCGATATCGATTTCTCGGACGGGGCGCTCCCGCAGATTCTCAATGCCGTGATAATTCCACGGACAAACATAGAAGGTGTTCAAGAAGACCTTGTTGTCGAAGTGCAGCTGCATCTCGGTGAAAACCGGGTGCGTACCGTCGCGATGGATTCAACCGACGGGCTGGTGCGAGGAATGAAGGCCGTCGATACCGGCCAACCGATCACGGTACCGGTCGGCCCGAAAGTGCTTGGACGGCTGATTAACATCATTGGAAAACCCATCGATGCATTAGGGCCTGTGGAAGCAAAGGCCTACTATCCGATCCATCGTCCGGCTCCGGACTTCAACGAACTCAGCACTCAGAAAGAAATGTTTGAAACTGGGATCAAAGTGATCGATTTGCTCGAGCCTTACACAAAAGGGGGCAAGACGGGGCTCTTCGGCGGTGCGGGTGTTGGAAAGACAGTATTGATCACAGAATTGATTCATAACATCGCCAAAGAACACGGAGGTTATTCTGTTTTTGCCGGCGTCGGTGAACGGACGAGAGAAGGAAATGACCTCTGGCGTGAAATGAGAGAATCCGGAGTATTAGAGAAGACCGCGTTGATCTTCGGGCAGATGAACGAACCTCCCGGTGCTCGGCTCCGGGTAGGATTGACTGCGTTGACGACGGCGGAATATTTCCGTGATGAAGAAGGTAAAGACGTTCTCCTTTTCATCGACAACATTTTCCGTTTCACACAGGCGGGTTCCGAAGTTTCTGCATTGCTCGGACGCATGCCGTCGGCAGTCGGATATCAACCGACGCTGGCGACTGAAATGGGGGCACTGCAAGAGAGAATCACTTCGACGAAAAAAGGTTCAATCACATCGGTCCAGGCAATCTATGTTCCGGCAGATGACCTTACCGATCCGGCGCCTGCGACGACATTCTCCCATCTTGATGCAACGACGGTGTTAAGCCGCCAGATTTCCGATATGGGAATCTATCCGGCGGTAGACCCTCTCGATTCTACATCACGGATCATGGACCCGGAAATTATAGGACAGGAACATTACGATATAGCTCGTTCGGTAAAGAATATTCTTCAATCATATAAAGACCTCCAAGACATCATCAACATTCTTGGAATGGATGAGTTGTCAGACGAGGATAAACTGGTCGTGGGGCGTGCCCGCAGGATTCAGAAATTTTTGTCGCAGCCGTTCTTCACAGCCGAACAATTTTCCGGCGTTCCGGGAAAGTATGTGAAACTTGCGGATACGATTAAAGGTTTTAAAGGAATCATTAACGGCAATTATGATTATTTACCGGAAAATGCTTTTTACATGGTTGGGACAATCGAAGAAGCGATCGAACAAGGAAAGAAATTGCAGGCTGCATAAAAAGAATAACAACGAACTCTGATGTCAGGAAAGAATTTTAATCTCGATATAGTGACTCCGACGAAAACGGTTTTCTCCGGGGAAGTGCAAAGTTTCAGCGCACCGGGTGTGGCGGGGGGCTTCCAGGTATTGTTCGATCATGCACCCTTTCTTTCATCGATTACGGTCGGGCAGGTGAAAGTCGTCGATCCTGCCGGAGCAGTCAGCCGTTATGCAACGAGCGGCGGTTTCGTTGAAGTCAACGGCAACAAGGTTATTCTCTTAGCGGAGACGGCCGAACGCTCCGATGAAATTGACGTGCAGAGAGCAGAGAAAGCCAAAGAGCGTGCTGCCGAGCGTTTGCAAAAGGAAGAACGCATTGACGAAGAGCGCGCTCGAATTGCCCTCATTCGCGCCATCAATCGTTTAAAAATTGCAGAAAACCACTGAGCCGCCGTAATAGTTTGTCTCACAGCCCACAAAGATTAAATCCGTTTGTGGGCTTTTTTGTATGTTCGTTGATTCTTCTTCATTAATCTGCTATATTGGCATTGATTTTTTTTCCCAAGATTGAATTCATGAGACCGACCTACGCAGAAATTGACCTCAAAGCAATTCATCACAATCTCAAGCAAGTTCGAAAACAGGTCGGCAAGCAGCCATACATAATGGCGGTTGTCAAAGCCAACGCGTACGGTCATGGAATGCTTCCGGTTGCAAAGTCGATATTGAAAGAGAAACTGGCATCGCACCTCGGCGTGGCCATTGTTGAAGAAGGAGTCACTCTCCGGCAAAACGGAATCGAGGCTCCAGTACTGGTGCTGACGGCGCCGCCGGAACCGCAGCTTGCGTTGTTCGTCGAGCACAATCTGGGAGCGACTTTGTGTTCAATTTCGATTGCGCGGAACCTTGACCGGATCGCGGCCGGTGCGGGGAAAAAAGCCGTCGTTCACGTGAAGGTCGATACCGGCATGGGAAGGATTGGCATCGCCCCTAAAGATGCGACAGCTTTTATCCGTGAAGTGAGTATGCTCGGCAATATTGAAGTGGCTGGAATATTCACTCACTTCGCCACAGCGGATGCGAAAAATCTGTCGTTTGCCCGCAAACAATTGTCGGATTTTACTTCACTTCTCCACGGGCTTGATTCAGCCGGTATTCACATTCCCATAAAACATAGCGCCAACAGCGGTGCGATCCTTCAATTGAAAGAGTCATATTTCGATATGGTTCGCCCCGGAATCATGCTGTATGGCTGCTATCCTTCTCGAGAGACTCGAAAACCTGTGCCGTTGAAACCTGCAATGTCAATACGTTCAAGGATCGAGTTTATGAAAACAGTAGAGAAGGGAACAAGCGTCAGCTATGGACGTCGCTATTACACATCGTCAAAAACGAATATCGCGTCGGTTTCAATCGGTTACGCTGACGGCATCAGCAGGCGGCTGACGAACAAAGCGGACGTTCTCGTCAATGGGAAAAAATACCCTGTCGTCGGCGCGATTTGCATGGACCAACTCATGATCGATGTCGGCGAGCGGGCTGCGTGCAAGGTTGGTGACCGGGTGACGTTAATGGGACGGGACGGCGATTCGGAAATTTCCTGCTGGAAGATTTCCGATACGCTCGGCACAATCCCGTATGAAATATTCTGTGCAGTTTCCGAGAGAGTTCCGAGAAATTACAAACATGGATAACCCAGAACAATACTTATTGCAGGTGCTTCAACGAACCCAAGCGGGATTGCAAGACAGCTTGATTCCTTTTCACGGGAGCAAGATGCGGGTTTTGATCGAACGGCTTGAGCAGGCGCCGAATCTAAAAGACGAGTTACACCATTTGAGCCAGGTATTCGGTTTCACGAAAGCCGCACTTTCCATGCAGTGGTTGCTGGAACGCGTCGCACAGCCGGGCGAAGATTTTTCTCCTGATCAATTTGACATCGATGCGATGTTGCTGAGCGACAAATTGTTCGAAGCATTTCTCAGCGAACCATTTGACGCACCGGTTGAGACCGCAATGTCCGCGCCTGCCGTTGTCGCCGAGGAACCGGCGGAACTTGCTTCTCACGATCAGCCTGAGCTTCTCCCCGAACCGGAAGTTCAGACGGAACCGGCGGAGCTTCTTCCTGAAGTTCAGCCTGAGTTTATTTCAGATCCTGAACCTCAGATGGAACCAGAGCCCCCAGTCGCTGTTGCCGAGGAACCGGCGGAGGTTCTTCCTGAAATTCAACCTGAGATTATTTCCGAGCCTGAACCTCAGATGGAACCGGCGCCTCCTGTCGATGTTGTGGAGGAACCAACGGAACTTCTTACAGAAAATCAGCCCGAAATTGTTCCGGAACTGGAACCCGAGACGCAGCCTGAGAATCTTCCTGAGGCCGAGCCTCAGACGGAACCGGTACCGCCTGTTCTTGTCGCGGAGGAACCGACTGACCTTCCTGCTGAAGTTCAGCCAGAGATGTTTTCAAAGCCCGAACCTCAAACGCCGCCCCCGCCGGCTGTCGTGGAATCCCCGGCTCTCGCCGACATTCTCGATCAAAATCTTTTGCTCGGCTTTCAGCGCTTCACAGAAATTGTTTCAAAGATCGGCACGAAGACTCCCTCTGAACGCAAGAGCGTGTTTGCAGTGCTAGCGATGATCGCGAGAGGTTCAACTGAGGTCGCTCGTGCGCACGGGAAGAAGGAGATTCTCGAGTTCTTTCTATCGGTGCTAAAATTCATTCGGTATGTTGATTCATCGGGTTTGGCTCAAGACGAGCGTGTTGCGGAAGTCATGCGTGAAGTCGGCGAACGTCTTTCGAAGGCGCTTACTGAAAGGTCCAACGGAGCCGCAATGCTTGAAAGCATCAATCAAATTCTTCAAGACCCCGAAGCGCTGCTTAAACATTAAAGGTGAAATGTGGGTGAACAAACAACGATCTATGCCGTGATCATGGCGGGAGGAGTCGGTTCAAGGTTCTGGCCGCGGAGCCGTGAACGAATGCCGAAGCAGCTGATGGAAATGGCGGGCGGGCATACTCTGATCCAGAACACTGTCGGGCGTCTGAACGGCTTTGTTGCTCCCGAAAATATTTTTATCGTCACGAACAAACTGCAAAAGAATGCCGTAATCAAACAGTTGCCTGGGATCCCGGTTGAAAACATTATCTGCGAACCGATCGGACGAAATACCGCGACTTGCATTGGACTGGCTGCAATATTTGTCAGCAGGCTGGACCCTGACGGCGTAATGGTGGTGCTCCCTTCTGACCATATTGTACTCGACGAGGAAGAATTCCGTCGTGTTTTGAAGGTTGGCGTAAATGCGGCGCACGAGCAATCGTCCCTTATCACTATCGGAATTCAGCCGACCCATCCGGAGACCGGTTACGGATATATCCAGATCGTTGATGATGAACAGGGCACAAGCAAAACGCCGCCACAAGAAATTTTCAAAGTAAAGACGTTTGCCGAGAAACCAAACCTTGCGACTGCCCAGAAATTTATCGAAAGCGGCGACTTCTTCTGGAACAGCGGTATGTTCATTTGGAGGGCAGACGTCATTTTGAAAGAGATCAAGCATTCACTTCCGGAACTCTACGACCATTTGATGAGCATCGAACCGTCGCTTGGGACGCCGCTTCTCGAACAGAGCATCGAGCACGCGTATGGGTTGATACGCGGAATCTCGATCGATTACGCCGTAATGGAGAAAGCGACGAACGCGTACGTGATACGCGGGGCATTCGGATGGAGTGACGTCGGATCGTGGGACGAAGTCTACCGTCTTTCGTCGAAAGATGAACATGGAAATTCGCTTCACGGGAAAGTGATTTCCTTCAACACGAACAATTGCTATGTTCACACGAACGACAAATTGGTGGCGACGGTCGGTGTTGACGACCTCATTATCGTCAGCACGGGAGATGCGTTGTTGATCTGCAAACGCGGTGCATCGCAGGATGTGAAAGAGATTGTCGATCATATACGCCGCAAACAGATGAACGATTATTTATAGCTCGACGGTTTCCGAAAATCCACCACAACGAGAACTGTGAAAGAGTCCGGCCGGCAACATACGAAGGTGCTGTTCGTTTATTCCGGGTTCATTGTCGGTGTACTCGCTGCGGCTTTCATCAGTTCAGGATGCGCATCGTCGCCGCGCTTCACTCGAGAGCGATCGACTGAGTCGAGATCTCATGAAGGGAACAGTGAGGCGAAGTCGTTGAAAACCATGGAGGGCATCGCCTCCTATTATGCGGATGATTTTAATGGAAAGAAAACGGCGAACGGAGAGACGTACGACATGTATAAAATGACCGCTGCCCACCGCTCGCTGCCGTTTAACACAAAAGTCCGCGTGACAAACCTTGACAACAAACGGTCGATTGTCGTGCGCATCAACGACCGCGGACCCTTCAAGCTGGAGCGCATCATTGACCTTTCGGTTGCTGCGGCAACACAGCTGGGAATGAAAGGAACGGGCACCGCAAAAGTGAAACTTGAAGTTGTTGAGTGGGGAGACGAAGAGTACGCGAAATAGTTAAGAAGAAATTTCCAGCCATGGCGAAAACAGTTCTCACAGAACGCGATATTGTAAAAGCGGTTAAAGAAGGGAAGACGAGCATCTTCGCCGACAGGAATACCATTGTCACTCCCTCTGCGAAAGACAAAGCAAAGGAACTGAAAGTACATTTCATCGATACAAAGGAAGCATCGGACGGGCCGAAGCCGTCACCGTCTTCGGAATCCTACAGGGCGGCGACGATTTCTTCGTCGAATGTTGGTTCGAAGTTAATTGTTATCGGCAGCGACCACGGCGGCTTTCAAACGAAAGAGCTGCTGAAGAAATACCTTGAAGACCTTGGATTCCGGATCCTGGACGTTGGGACAAATTCAGAAGATGCCTGTGATTATCCTGATTACGCTTACGCGGTTGCTCGAATTGTAGCGAAGGGGGAAGCATGGCGGGGAATCATGATTGATGCAACGGGAGTAGCCTCATCCATTGTGTGCAATAAACTTCCAGGGATACGGGCTGCTGCCTGTTTCAACGAATTCGTTGCTCAGAGCAGCCGGGAACATAATGACGCCAACGTTCTTACCCTCGGGGCAAAAGTGCTTGGAATAGAACTTATCAAATCCATCGTCAAAGTGTGGCTGGAAACCTGGTTTGGCGGCGGGAGGCATAAAAAGCGTGTCGATAAAATATCGGATGTAGAAAAGAAATTTACGAAGTAAAACTCCCGGTGTCGACGGAGACGTTGCGCGAAAATGCCGTGATTTCTCGGAAGATGCATATTTTTCGCAGATCGCAGACGGTCCAAAATAGAAAAGGCGTCTTGTATTGACAAGGCGCCTTTTTCGTAATTAGGAAAATATTCAGAAGCTTTCAACCGCTTTCTTTGTCGTATCGAAATGTTCGAAGACGGAAAGCAGCTTTGTTACCTGCAGAAGTTTGAGGATCTTTTCTGAAGCGCCCGCGAGTTTAAGGTCGCCTTTGACGTTGCGCATTGTGGTAACGCCGCCGATAAGCATGCCGAGCCCGGAACTGTTCATCGAGGAAACGCCTTTCAGGTCGACAACGATCTTCTTTTTCTTTGCGTCAATAAACTTGTGAAGCGTGTTGTTTAATTCCGTCGCATCGGGGCCGCCAAGAACATTTCCTTCCAGCGTGATTACGGTAACCCCTGCGATTTCTTTCGATGTGAATTTCATTAGTCGGATCTCCCTAAGAAAAGACGGCAACGATCGCCGTCCTCATTAGACCTGATGGGCTTTGAGATTCTTGTATCGTGTATAGTCAAGAACGATGGCACTCGCGACGTAAATCGATGAATACGTCCCGGTAATCGTCCCGATCAGAAACGTAAACGCAAATCCACGATTTACCTCACCTCCGAAAATAATCAATACCACCAACACCATAATCACCGTGCCGCTCGTAATGACTGTCCGGCTCAATGTTTCATTGATCGATTTATTCATTACCGTAAACAGGCTTTCGCTTCTGTAGATCTTCAAATTTTCCCGGATACGATCGAAAACGATGACGGTATCGCTCGTTGAAAATCCGATAAGAGTCAGGAATGCCGCCATGAGGTTTTGAGAAATCTCAAGATTCAAATGGGATGAAACACCGTTAAATAATATCACCAACCCCAAGGTAAGCAGCACATCATGAAAGAGCGCAACGACCGCCGCGACACCATAGATGAATTTAAACCGGAATCCGATATAAATGAGGATGATGACGAGCACGGCCAGGACAGCATAAACCGCGTTCCTTCGAAGTTCGGCCCCTATTTTTGGTTCTATTTTTTCTTTACGAAGGACTTCAAACTTGTTATCCCTGAATTGTGCCGACAACCCCGACCGAATTCTGTCTGCAATTGTGGAATCCTGTTGCGCCGATGTCCGGATGAGAACATCGGTGGAGGCGCCAAATGTCTTTATTTCCGTCCCCGGCAGGCCGACCTTGTCCATGGTTGCGCGGACTTCGTTGATGGAAGGGGGTGTTTGAAATCGGACGAGAATCTCCGTCCCGGAGATGAAGTCGATGCTGTAATTCACCGGTTTGAAGATAATCGCTATGATGCCGATGAAGAGCGTTAACCCCGAAAGCGAATACCAAATCTTCCGCTTTCCCATAAAATCAATATTTGTTTTCTTAAATAACCTCATGAAAAAAACTCCGAGTCGAGTGTTTAACCAAAATTAATGGTGGAAGTTGAGCGCGATGTCATGAAATTGAAGATGACGCGCGTAATAATGATGCCGGTGAATAAGTTTGCCGCCGTTCCCATCATGACCGTGAGAGCAAATCCCTGGACCGGACCTGTCCCGAATTGAAAGAGGACAACGCCGCTGAAAAACGTCGTGATGTGCGAATCGAAAATGGCGCTGAACGCTTTCGAGTATCCGGCAGAGATCGCCGCACTCAGCGTTTTTCCCGTCGTCATCTCTTCGCGAATTCTTTCATAAATAAGAACGTTCGTATCAACCGCCATACCAATCGTGAGCACAATGCCGGCAATTCCGGGGAGCGTTAAGGTCCCGCCGAACGCCGCGAGCGTCGCGAAAACGAATAGGACGTTGATAAAGAGGGCGGTGTTTGCCACCAGTCCGCCCGTCCGGTAATAAAAAATCATGAACAGGACGGTAATGATGAGCGCATACGTGAATGAATTGATGCCGGCACGGACCGAGTCTTCGCCGAGTGACGGACCAACGCTCCGCTGTTCGATGATGTCAACCGGTGCCGGAAGAGCGCCGGCTTTAAGGACGATTTCCAGCAATCGCGCCTCGTCAATGTTTTCCATCCCTTCAATCTCGGATCGGCCGCCGGTGATCTTCCCGCGAATGACGGGTGCAGAAAAGACTGCGTTGTCGAGAACGATGGCCATCCGTTTATTAACGTTCGCACCGGTGATTCTCGCCCAATCGCGCGCGCCCTCGCTGTTCATGTTCATGGTAACAATCGGCTGGTTGAAATTCGGGTCGATCGTTGCGCGCGCGTCGACGATGACGCCGCCGGTCAGTTCGGGCGTTTTCTTTAAGCCCATCAAGCCGTAGAACTTTACTGCTTCGCTCGTGAAACTCGGCTTTGACATCCAATAAAATTCCATGTCGCTTGGAAGTAATTTCTGCACATCGGGCCGGTTGAGAATACGGTCAACTTTTGCGCGGTCATTCTCCGAAGCATATCCCTCTCCCGTCCCTTTCTGATTCGGGCGCACGAGTGAGAAGAACGGGTGCTCCTTCGCGAATTGTTCCGGATTTTTTTCTCCGGGGAGAATGGATTTTGTAGAATCCGTCTGTGTAAGTGCGGAGAGTGCGTCAACCTGCTGCTTGGCAGTGTCTTTGGAAACCCGCGAAGAGGCCGTGTCGGTGAAGCCCTGCGAGGCAAGATATTTGTCGACCGCTTCCATTGTTTTGTAGATGATGTCCGGGTCTTTCATCAATTTGAACTCGAGGAGCGCCGTTCCCTGCAGCAATTGACGGACTTCATCTTCTTTGGAAACGCCCGGGAGTTCAACGATTATTCTGCGCGCTCCCTGTTTTTGGATGGAAGGCTCGGAAACGCCGTACTGGTCTACACGGTTGCGGACAATTTCTATTGCGCGGTCGACGGCTTTGTCGGATTCGTCGCGCAGCTTTTTGACGATATCGTCATTTGTTTCCCGCAGATTGCCATAGTAGCGGCTCAGCCTGATTTGCTTTTCATCGAACTTTCGCCTGAAAATATCGGTAACATTTTCCCCGCTCAGTTGCGTCTCTTTTTCGATCTCCGCAACGATCGCGTTATACTGGTCGTCTTTGTTTTTCGCCATCTCTTCAAACATCTTCAAAATGTTTACTTCCAGCACTACGCGCACGCCTCCCTGCAGGTCGAGGCCTACTTTGATGCGTTTTGCGCGGACATTGCGGAATTCTTTTTCATTTGTTTGGAGAAACGCAGCGCTGTCGGCGCCGGAGAGAGTTTCAAGATGTTTGTTCAGTCTGTATGACTGGAAGGTAGGGTAGAGAAAAAAGAGGGCAAGGCCAATCGCCGCCAAAATCAGAATCAGCCTACCACGATACTGTTTCACGTATTAACCTCCAAGCGGATATGCATTTCTTTGTTTTCATAAGAGAGAACCATCAGCACAAGGTTCATTCAAAAGTCTAAAAATATAACTCAAACTACCTCAAAAGTCAACGATAAACTGGCACGAAGAATCTCACTCTAAGTGCGTAAGCGGTAATTGGTTTATGAGAATGCACGCCCAGTTTAAATATTTAGAGTCGCGCATTTTGAAACCCGACAGAAGGATGTAAAGAACTTCATCTAAAATACTGTTTTGTTTGGGGATGTTGTTTTATATATTGAAGAGAAATAAAACTATTCCAAAGACTATATCACAAAGGATGAGCATTCATGAAGTTTGCGTTGGCATGGATTGTTTTATTGTGGATAATTTTGATCGAACCGTATGTTCAACCCGTAAATGCGCAATCCGCAAATCACGTTGTCGTGAGTGAAATTTACGGTGGAGGAGGAAATTCCGGCTCAAAATACAAGAACGATTTTATAGAATTGTACAATCCGACATCATCGACGGTAGATTTGTCAGGATGGTCGGTTCAATATGCATCGGCAATCGGCACCTCGTCGTGGCAAGTAACTAATTTGACGGGAACCATTGCGCCTCACGGCTTCTTCCTGGTGGAAGAGGCAGCCGGAACAGGGGGGAGCGTAAATTTGCCGACGCCGGATTTTATAGGGACTCTCTTGTTAAGCTCAACCGCCGGAAAAGTCGCTCTGGTCAGCAGTACGACGGCGTTGAGCGGAGCGGATCCTGCAAGCGGCTCTATTGTTGATAGGGTTGGATATGGTGCAGGCGCAAACGGTTATGAAGGCAGCGGTCCTGCACCGGCTCCAAGCAACACAACCTCGATTGAAAGGAAAGCTACCAGCACATCCACGTCAACGACAATGGAAGTCGGCGGCGCGGACGAGTTGGCTGGTAACGGGTACGATTCCGACGATAATGCAAATGATTTTGTCACGCGGTCTGCTCCCCAGCCTCAGAATGCATCCAGCCCGGTGGAACCGTCTCTCGCGGTCGGAGGGAATGGGACTGGCACAGCGCTGATTTCGCCGGCTAGGGTGAATGCCCAATCGACTTCTTCGTTCACGATATCAATCGCCGGCGATGGAACGAATACGCTCGACAGCGTTATAGTCATTCTTCCCGCCGCATGGACCTGGACCAAATCAGCTTCAAGCGTTTCGCTTTCTGGCAGCGGCATTGCGGCGGGGACGGTTGCTGTCTCAGGCGATACAATCTTTGTCGGCAAAGGAGTAATTACACAAACTGATTCATGCAATATTACCATCGCATCGCTCACGGCTCCAGACTCTTCGGTGACCGGAGCTTTCGTTGTGAAGACAGGCCTCAACGGCGGTGCACCTGTTCGGATTGCTTCCCTTGTAACCGTAACGGTGATAAAGGTCGTTCACATCGTCGACCTTCATATCAATAATGTGCAAGGGGTTCCGGTGCCGCCGTATCAGATCGGCGCGACGGCGACCATATCTGGAATTGTCACCGGAGATTTTAGCGCAGCGTATACGAATATTTTTGTCCAGGACGCCACCGGCGGAGTATGCGTTTACCATCCTTTCCGTTCGTTTGATTATCAAATGGGGGATAGTGTCACTGTTACCGGGACTATCACACAATTTCACGGCTTGGTCGAACTTTCCCTCGACACGACAACATATGTTTTGAATTCGAGCGGAAATCCTCTTCCCGCACCGCTTGTCGTGACTGCACACGATGTCAACGAGACGTTCAACACCGACATTTTCACCGAGCCGAACGAAGGGAGGCTGGTTCGCGTCAATGGTGTTACGTACAGTGCGGCGAACGGAAGCATTACCGATGCAACCGGTACTACGGCTGTATTTGTGCCGAATACATGGACGGCGCCGGCGGGGACTTTTGATCTCATCGGCATTCTGAAGCAATACAAGCCGGGTACGCCGGTCGCTGCGCCGTTTACCGCGAACTACGAAGTTGATCCCCGGACACCCGCGGACATCATTGCCCTGCCTGGACCGGTGTTCACGCAAGCGCCATACGAAATGGAAACCGGGCCAAATTTTGCGGTCATTGACGTGAGAACCTCATCGCCTTCGAATGCTATGGTGAAATACGGATTGACAACATCGTACACAGATTCGATGTCCTCATCAGGTAAGACTCAGCATGAAATATCCTTGACGTATCTCGCAACCTCGACAGTCTATCATTATCAGGTGACTGTTTCGGATGCGTCCGGGTCGAACTCCACTAGCGACGCGATATTTATTACGGGCTCAACTTCGACCGACTCGATCGGAGTCTTTTTTAATAAATCAGTCAATTACTCGGTGGCTCAGGCAGAGAGCGCGAAGCAACTGGTTGACCTTTCAAAAGTTCTCCTGTACCGGATCAGCCAGGCGCAGCATTCTATTGATATGTGCGCGTATAGTTTCAGCGGGACGGTCGGTGCAACGATTGCATCGGCGTTGATCGCCGCCCACAATTATCGCGGCGTAAAAATTCGCGTAATCGGAGAACACGATAATATCACAACGGCCCCGTGGAATACTTTGAGAAACGCGGGCATTACGGTTATTGACGACGCATACGACCTCCTCAATGCTGGAAATGGGCTCATGCACAATAAGTTTTACATTTTCGACCACCGCGACACGGCGCGCGTTGATTGGGTGGTTACAGGATCGTGGAATGCAACCGATCCTGGCACGAACGCTGACGCTCAGAACATGATTGAGATTCAGGATGGCTCTCTTGCGGAAGCGTACACGATTGAGTTCAACGAGATGTGGGGAAGCAGCGGAGACAGCCCGAACCAATCTGAGTCGCGCTTCGGGGCGCGGAAAACCGACAACACTCCGCATCGCTTTACCATCGCCGGATATGCGATGGAGCTCTATTTCAGTCCATCGGACAAGACGACATCGAAGATCAATGCGGCCTTGAATGCTGCCACCTCGTCAATTGACGTCTGCATGTACACCTTTACACGCGATGATCTTGCGGCGACCTTGATTGAAAAACAGAGCGCGGTAAAGAAAGTCCATATCGTCATGGATAACAATACCGATTCGGGAAATGAATTTTCAACGCTGGAAAATGCCGGCGTCGATGTACTTCTCAAAGCCGCGAGTCTCACCGGCCTGCTCCACCACAAATATGCAGTCATCGACGCGGAAGATTTTTCTCTCAACAGCGTTGTCCTTACCGGTTCTCATAATTGGTCGAGCGCGGCAGAGACTGCGAACAATGAGAACGAACTTATCATTCACAGCCAACACATCGCCAATCTGTATCTTCAGGAATTCAAGCAGCGGTATGTTGATGCCGGAGGGAGCGACGATATTCTCCTTTCCGTAAACGCTTCTGCTGCCGAAGCACCGGCGAGTTATGAGCTTCGTCAAAACTATCCCAATCCGTTCAACCCGTCCACGCGAATTCAATTTTCGATCGTCGATGCTCGATTCGTCTCGGTGAAGGTGTACGACATCCTCGGGAAAGAAGTCGCGACGCTGGTGAATGAAAAAATGAACCCCGGAATCTACACCGTTGCGTGGAATGCCGCCCGGCTTTCGAGCGGTATCTATTTTGTCCGCCTTCAGGCGGGAAAGTTCTCGGCTGTTCGGAAAGTTGTTCTGATGAAGTAGCAGCCGAGACAAGAAGTGTTGCTATGACTTCGCTATAGCAACGTGATTTCCGATATCGTGGAAAAACCATGGTCTCGCTATGCGGCGCGCAAAGAACTCCACTATCCCACCTCGTTTGGTATTGATTTTCACCACAACCCTCCGTATTTTAATCCTCAATTTGAGGAAATGATGCCCGAACTCTCTCGAGAAGAAATACGGCAACGCTTTTCTTCAGCAACGAATTTCAACGAGATTTTTGACGCGTTCGAATCTGCAATCGTTCAAAAAATTGACGATGTCGAACTCTACCGGCTTCTATTCTGGAACGATTCACTTCACATCGAAGAGATTATTTTGTTCGGGGAGAAACTTGCAAAGGAATTTCCTCATAACGCGTACGACGTTTTTATGTGGATGGCGAACGTTTTCGCGGCGGTTTTCTCTTCGGAAGACAATTTTGAACACAGCCTGATGTATTATCAGAAAGCCGCTTTGGTCAATCCCTCGGTGCCGGACGCGTATCTCGACGCGAGCGATTGTTACGACCCCGACCTCAATATTCCCCCGCTTGAAACGTTGATCGATTTTGTGAAGAAAGGGGTCGACAATGTTTCGAAGAACAAAAACCTGTGCACCCGCCTTTCGCATCTCTATTATTATCTCGGAGACGAAGACCTGTCCGAATACTACCGTATGAAAGCGGACGACGCCGGAGAGCCGCCTCCACAATGAAGCAATTCAAAGGCTATCTTTTTATTGCGATCGCGGCGACATTGTGGGGCGCGTCGGCAACGATAGTAAAGCATCTATTTAATATTCAATACCCTCCGCTCATCATCGTTCAGACTCGCGTTTCAATTGCGTTTGTCGTGCTCGCAGTCTATTTTCTCGTCACCAACCCGCGAATGCTTACGTTTAAGATGAGAGATGTGCCGCATATTTTCTTTGTCGGAGTGTGCGGGATAGCGGGGTCGAACTATTTCTATTATTTTGCCATCAAAGAATCGAATGTAGCGACGGCGATTGTCGTCCAGTATTCCGCGCCGATTATGGTCGCGCTCTTCGCCATTGTGGTTCAGCATGAAAAAATGACACGGCTCAAACTTTTCGCCCTGATCTTTTCTACCGCCGGCATTTTCCTGGCGGTAGGAGGGTTGAACGGTTTATTGGTTGGAAACCACAAGGGGATACTCTTCGCGCTCGCGGCGGCGGTTTCGTACGCGATCTTCAACCTTGCAGGGAAACCGTTGACCAAGAAGTATTCCGTATGGTCGTCGATGGTCTTCACGCTCGGCGCGGCAACACTCTTTTGGCTGGTGGTGCAGCCGCCGCAGACAATTCTTGCGGCAGAATATTCATTTGACGATTGGAAGGTGTTCGCTCTCGTCTCGACGACGTCGATCTTGGTTCCGTATTCGTTTTATTTTTTCGGACTTCAGTATCTTTCTCCGACGCGCGCAATCATCACCAGCACGCTGGAACCGGTTGTCGCTATCGCAACGGAATTTATTTTTTTAGGAGGGACGATGGGTCCGCTGCAGATTGTCGGCGCATCGCTCGTGATCGGTTCAATCATCCTGCTGGAGACGACGTCCGGGGCGCACCGGGAGGATCAAGGATAACGAGAATGAAATCGGAGAAAAGAACTAAAAAGATATTTACGGTATTATCACGCCGCCAGCCGGACCTTACCATTGTTATCGAAAACATCCATGACCCGCATAACGTCAGTGCGATGCTCCGGTCTGCCGACGCCGTTGGAATTCACGAGGTGCAGCTTGTGTACACAAAGGAAAAATTTCCGCGGGTGGGGAAGAAAAGTTCTTCGAGTGCTAACAAGTGGGTGCAGCTGCGTAAGTATGATTCCGTGCAATCGTGTTATGAACGACTGCGCGCTGAGGGGTTCGCAATTTATGCGACTCGTCTGGAGGAGAGCGCCCGTCCGCTCTACTCACTCGATTTGACTCAGAAGACGGCATTCGTTTTCGGCAATGAACATGCGGGCGTATCGGACGAAGCGGCCGCACTTGCCGATGCGACGATCATGATCCCGATGATGGGCATGATTCAAAGCCTTAATGTTTCGGTTGCATGCGCCGTTACGGTGTACGAAGCACTGCGCCAACGCCTTGCTGAAGAAAAATACGGAACGGCGAAGTTTGAAAAGCAGGATTTCGACAAAGTGTACGCCGAATGGCTGAAAAAATAATTCTTTACATTCTGTAAAAAACTATATACATTCGTCGTGGTTTTGAAAGAGCCGAGATCGGTTGCTCGAACAAATTTCAAAAACGGCCTGCCTCTGTAGGAGGATCCTTATGCGCATGCTTCTGTTGACGGTTATTATTGCCCTCGTAGGCGCTTCGTTTCCCGGCTGCACGCGTGGAGGGAAAGTTGATGCCGTAAATGCTGAAATGATTCCGTTGAAGAATAAAGTGATCACGGGATATGTTTCGGGCAAAGGGGGCGTGAAGTTATTTGTGCGGATAGAAGGAAGCGGCTCGCCGACGTTGGTGATCCCCGGAGGGCCCGGATATTCGTTCGATTATCTTCTTCCGGCGCTCTCAGAATTGGACTCTTCCAACCAAATGATCTATTTTGATCCGCGCGGCTGTGGCCGGTCGGATCGTTTCAAGAACCCCGGGCTTTACACGCTTGACAACATGGTTGCCGACGTTGAATCCCTTCGCACCCATCTTAACATCTCCGCGCTCAACATCATCGGGCACGAAACGGGAGGCATGCTCGCAGAAAAATATGCCATCAAATACCCGACACATGTTAACAGATTGATTCTGATGAGCACGACCGCCCAAGTTTCCGACTTAACAATCTGGCTCAATAGTTTCAGAGATTTCATGCCGAGACAAATCGCAGCTCTCGTCAAAATGTACGAGAAGGACAGCCTTTTTACGGACGGACGATATTCGGATGCGTACGAGCGCACGGTTCTTTCGGGCATCATGATCCCGAATTATTTCACGAACGCTGCCAGTGTTCCAACTGATTTCTCGCTGCCGGAACGCTCGTGGCCTGTCTACCTAGAGATGTGGGGACGAACAGGATACTTTGACATTTCGGGAAACTTAAAGGATTTTGATGTGCGGAATGATTTGAAGACTCTGAAGATAAAAACTCTGATTTTGGTCGGCCAGAACGACTATATCTCGCCGTTTGTCATGGAGTCGCTGGGGAGTTCAATTCCGAAAGCGAAAATGCACACGTTCGACGGAGCGGGGCACTTCTATTATATCGAAAAGCGGGACGAGTTTTTAAGTACCGTAAAAGAATTTCTGGCAAACTAGACACTTTCTAACTGTCTCGCGGTTGTTCGCCAAGATTCCCGTAAACAGATTTTCAGTTATCAAATATCGCTGATTTCTTTTCTTTCCCTGTACAGCCCGCCGACTGCAGCTCCAAGGATAAATACTATACTCGAGCAGTACACCCAAAGCATCGCCACGAGGACAAAGGCGTACGCGCCGTACACTTTTCTGAACGGCTGGAAAGTCGTCAAATAAAGTGCAAACAAAAAACCGGCGATTTTCCAGAGAATGGTGGTTGCAACCGCTGAGAGGAGTGACGAACGGTTTGTCGTACCGTAAAACGGAATGAACCGGTAGGCGAGGAATGCCATGAGGACAGTCAGAATGAAGGACGTAAGCCTCGCAAGGAAGTCGGGGAGTGCGGTCTGCATGACAATAAAATTTGGTCCGAACATTTCGACGCTGTACCGGGAGATGAGGGTATACAACCAATTCAACGTGTTGATGGAAATGAACAGCCATCCGAGAGCCAGGACGAGAATCAAATCTTTCAGCTGGCTCAAGAAAATGCCGGTGCTTGTTGTGATATGGTAAATCCTATGAAGCGCTGAACGCACCGAGCTAAAGAGCGATGTTGACGTGTAAATGAGAACGATCGCTCCGAACACTCCCATCGATTGCCGGAATTCGACCAAATCGTTGATGATGCGAAACGTAAGATTTTTGATCGCCACGGCCTGCGATTGATTGGGCAGCGCTTTCGTCAGGAATTTTTCGATATTCTGCATCGCCATGTCGGACGAATTCAAGACGACGCCGAGGAGTGCAGAAACGAGCAGCAGCAGCGGGATAATGCAGAGCAGGACGTTGAACGCAATACCGGAGGCAAGAAACAGTACATCATCCTCGATGAAACGCACCATGATCCCGTGAGAATAATACCGGGCCGCATCCCAAAAGTTTCTGAAAAAGTAGCTTACTTTCTTATCGAGTCGGGTCATCGCACTGAACGTTGATTCACTTCGGCAAGTTGTCCGAGAATATGCGACTGGACCAATATTCCCCAGAACACAACAAACGGCCATCCCAATATTATTGACATCCACCCGAAAAGAATGGTTGCGGCAATCGTTAGGAATCCTGTTACCAAAGAGATGGCATACAGGAGGGGATGGAGCGCACAACGCTTCAGAATTTCCGGGAGAGAGAAGCAGGAAAAAAATGAAGGCCGCTTGGAATACTGGATAAAGACAAGAGGCATCCAAAAGAAAACGACCGCAAGGGTTGCAAAGACTACTGAGTACATCGTGAGCGCTCCGTTAACCGCGACAATGAGAGCCAAAATCATGGCAGTGTATACAAATGCCGCAAGAAACACTGTAAGACCTTCCTCAAAAATCCTTCGCATATTCTTCCACTCGGGAAGCATAGAGTCCTGTCGCTGGGCGACATGACGAATGTGTTCGATTTCATAACCAAGAATGAATGGAAGGCCGACAACAACGATGCTCATGGTGAGAAACATTCCTCCAATAAAGACTTTGAAGAACCAAGAGCTGTCTTTAAACATATGAGAAAACGATCGGCTGATATCCATCCATCTCTTTCCAAGTGAACAAACTGTGAGAGAATAGGAACTTTTTACCTCTTAATCAAGGATGTTTCCGGAATTGGCGAAGCAGCGAACCCTGCGGCAAAAATCGATGAGAAAATAAACGATGATGATGGAAGAGAGCCGCAGGTGAACAGTTAAACCATTTCTCTCATGCAGGGGTCGAATAGGCTAACGAATACGAGCTTTTCGCATTGATGACAAAGATTATTCCTCTTTTCCTCTTCACTGTTCTATTGATGTTCCCCGCTAGAATGTCAGCCCAAGCTGTGAACCTTCGGGGGAGGGTTCTTGAGGCTAAGACAAAGTCGCCCCTCTCAGGTGCTCATGTTAAGCTCATTAATCACGATGATCCGGCAGAAACATTCATCACATCGACTGATGAAAATGGGCTCTATAAGTTTTCAGGAATCGCAATGCGTTCGTACACGCTTGAGGCAACGTATGTCGGTTGCAACATGTTCACTAAAACGATTCACATCGATAATCAAACGATTGAACTGGCTGACCTGTTGTTGACGCAGATTCCAATTCAATTGGGAGAGGTGGATATCGAAGGATCGCCGCCCCCGGCTGTACAAAAAGCGGACACGACGGAATTCAACGCGGGAGCGTTCAAGACGAATCCCGATGCCATCGCCGAAGACCTTGTCGGCAAGCTTCCGGGCGTGATCGTCACGAATGGCACCGTTACCGCACAGGGAGAAGTCGTTCAGCAGGTGCTTGTCGATGGGAAACCATTTTTTGGAAGCGATCCGACACTCGCTCTCCGCAATCTGCCCGCAGATGCGATTGCAAAAATTCAAATCTTCGACAAGATGAGCGACCAGGCTGAGTTTACCGGGTTTGATGACGGACAATCGGTGAAGACTCTCAACATCATCACGAGATCCGACAAGCGCAACCAGCAGTTTGGAAAGGGTTACGGAGGTTATGGCGAGGATGACAGGTATCTCGCCGGGGGAAGTGCTAATTACTTTCAACAAGGAACGAGGCTGTCCGCTATCGGGCTTTCTAACAATATTAATCAG
>Ga0265319_1000266_pt1 | contig 39456 bp, 36 predicted proteins | sample 4824metaG_FD_192443 | JGI IMG/M metagenome (GOLD analysis project Ga0265319, IMG submission 192443) | Rhizosphere microbial communities from Carex aquatilis grown in University of Washington, Seatle, WA, United States - 4-8-24 metaG | ecosystem: Host-associated > Plants > Roots > Rhizosphere >...
TACCCCCCCCCCCACCCCGCCCCGGCGCTTCGGGCAGCATCCACTCTCACTAAATCGGTGGAGACGGTCGCATCCCACGGCTACTCAGCAAGTACGGGCAGTTCGGGGAGCCGCATAGTTCCTGACTCTTGGCAGTTCACTCCCAGGCCGATCCCGCAGCGGTTGGACCAGTCACTCAGAGCACCCTCCGAAGCCGAGTAGAGGGTCCGGGTAGGGGTGGAGCGTCTTGTACTTTTTTGGCGGCACGCGATCTGGGACCACCGCGTCCGATGTCAAAAAAGTTAAGCGGACCCCCTCCCCGGACCCTCTACCCCGCCCTGGAAGTAGCGTCCCTGAGAGCACGCCCCACTTGCTCCACAGTGATCACCCCGGATAGCCGTCCTTCGGAGTCCACAGCCATCAGCGCCCCGAGTTTCCGCAGGTTCTGGTTACTGAGCAACGCATCCAACGGCGTGTCGTCGCGGATGAAGAGCCCCTGGTCGGGATCGATCAGATCGGAGACGTGCGAGCTGGCGCGGGAGATCTCGGGGACCTCGTCGGCCCTGTCGCGATCGAGCAGGCCGAGGAAGCGGTGGGCCGCGTCAACCACCGGGAACCAGGGCCAGCGGTAGCGCAGGAAGTACTCGTCGAGCGCCTTCTCGATGCTGATGTCGCCGGGGATCGCAACCGGTTCGCGGTCCATCACGTCGGCGACGCGGACGCTGCCGATGCGGCTGCTGAGCGCGGTCTGCATCGCGGCGCCGCGGGCGGAGCCGTTGATCACCATCCCGATCAGCGCCAGCCAGACGCCGCCGAAGATGTCGCCGGTGAAGATCAGCGCCAGGCCGGCGGCGACGAAGAGGTAGCCGAAGACGCGGCCGAGGTTGGCGGCGAAGCGGGTCGCCGCGTTGCGGTCGCCGGTCTTGCGCCAGGCGATCGCCCGGGCGACGCGGCCGCCGTCCATCGGGAAGGCGGGCAGCAGGTTGAAGATCAGCACCAGCAGGTTGATGAAGGCCAGCCAGGCGAGCATCGCCATCACGCCGGAGACGCCCGAGCTCGATTCGATCGCGGCGTCCTTGAAATCGGTCGCGCCGACCGTGGCGATGCCGGCGAGGCTGAGGAGGACTACGATCGCCAGCGTCACCGCCGGCCCCGCCAGCGCCACCTTCGCTTCGGTGCTGGGGCTGTCGGCTTCGCGGTCCATCCGCGCCATGCCGCCGAAAATCCAGAGCTGGATGCCGGAGATGCCGATCCCGTTGCGCCTCGCCACCGCCGCGTGGCCGAGCTCGTGCAGCAGGATCGAGCCGAAGAAGCCGATCGCGCTGAGCACGGCCAGGGCGAAGGGAGTCGTGGCCGAACTCGATTCCCCCAGCAACCGGCCGTAGAACTGGGCCATGTAGATGATGACCAGGAAGAGGACGATGAACCAGGACCAATCGACCGAGATTCTGATCCCGCGAACGTGGAAAAGCGTTATCGAGCCGCCGCCGAGCATCTGCCAATGGTAAGTGGGTAGCTTCTCCGGCTCGATGGCGAGCGAACAGGACTGGCTGCGGGCCAGGCTCGAGGAACTGGAGCGGATCGACCGCCCCTCGGCCTCAGAGGGCGAGCGCGAGGCCGCCGAGTGGCTCGTCGACCGCTTCGCCGAGCTCGGCGCCGAGGCGCGAATCGAGGCCGAGCCGGCGCACGGCACCTACTGGTGGCCGCTGGGGATCGGCGCCGGCCTCGGCGCGCTCGGTGCGGTCGCGGCGCTGCGGGGTCGCCGCCGGCTCGGAGCCGTCCTCGGCGCGCTCGGTGCCGCCGGCATCGCCGACGACTTCCCGCCCGCCCGGCGGCGCCTGCGGCGGCCGCTGCCGCAGCGGACCACCTACAACGTCGTCTGCGAGCTCGGCGACCCGGCGGCCGAGCGCACCGTCGTCCTCATCGCCCACCACGACGCCGCCCACTCCGGCCTCGTCTTCCACCCCGGGATCCCGCCGCTCGCCGACCGCCTCGGGCTGATCGAGCGCGCCGACACCTCGCCGCCGCTGATGGCGCCGGTGGTGGGCGGGCCGCTGCTGGCGGCGCTGGGAGCGCTCAGCGGGCGGCGACCGCTCGCCAAGCTCGGCCTCCTGCTCAGCGCCGGCTCGGCCGCGGCGATGGTCGACATCGGCCTGCGCAAGGCGGTGCCAGGCGCCAACGACAACGGCACCTCGGTGGTGGCGCTGCTGGCACTGGCGCGGCGGCTACGCGAGGAGCCGCCCGTGGGGATCCGGGTGATCCTGCTCTCGACCGGCTCCGAGGAGTCCTTCAGCGAGGGCATGAAGGCCTTCGGCGAGCGCCACTTCCCGGCGCTGCCGCGCGAAAGCACCTTCTTCCTCTGTCTCGAGTCGATCGGCTCGCCCCACCTGCTGGTGCTGCGCGGCGAGGGCTTCCTGAAGATGCACGAGTACCCGCCGCGGGCGCTGGCCCTCATCGACGGGCTCGCCGCAGAGCTCGACATCTGGCTCTACCCCAACCTGCGCCTGCACAACGGCACCGACGGGCTCGAGCCGCTGGCCGCCGGTTACGAGACCGCGGTCCTCGCCGGCTGCACCGATCTCAAGCAGCCGGCCAACTACCACTGGCCCAACGACCTCGCCGCAAACGTCGACTTCGGCACGGTCGCCGACGGCGTCCGCCTGGCCGAGGCCACCATCCGTCGCCTCGGCGAGCGGTGGCTCTGAGCGCAATCAATCCCGACTGCGAACTCGGATTTCGGCTCTATAGGGTTTGCGCTCGTGCCATCCCATGACGTTCTCGTAATCGGCGCCGGCCTCGCCGGTCAGCGCGCCGCCCTCGCCGCCGCCGAGGAAGGCGTATCGGTCGGGATCGTCAGCAAGGTCCACCCGGTGCGCTCGCACTCCAACGCCGCCCAGGGCGGGATCAACGCGGCGCTCAACCCCGGCGACTCCTGGGAGTCGCACGCCTTCGACACGATCAAGGGCTCCGACTACCTCGGCGACCAGGACGCGATCGAAATCATGACCCGCGAGGCGCCGGAGGAGATCCTTCACCTCGAGCACCTCGGCGTCACCTTCCACCGCAACGAGGAGGGCAAGCTCGGCACCCGCGCCTTCGGCGGCGCCTCCGCCGCCCGCACCTACTACGTCGCCGACATCACCGGCCAGGCGATCATGCACGTGCTCTACGAGCAGCTGATGAAATATTCCGAGCAGGTCGCCCGCTACGAGGAGTGGTTCTCGACGGCGCTGGCGATCGACGAGGACGGCGAGTGCTGCGGCGTCGTCACCCGCAACGTCGCCGACGGCTCGATGGAGCTGTTCCAGGCGAAGTCGGTGATCCTCGCCTGCGGCGGCAACGGCCAGGTCTGGAAGCCGACCACCAACGCCCTGATCTGCACCGGCGACGGGATCGCGATGGCCTACCGGGTCGGCGCCAAGCTGATGGACATGGAGATGATCCAGTACCACCCGACGACGCTGGCGGGCAAGGGCTTCCTGATCACCGAGGGCGCCCGCGGCGAGGGCGCCCACCTGCTCAACGCCAACGGCGAACGGTTCATGGAGAAGTACGCGCCGAACAAGATGGAGCTGGCCTCGCGCGACGTCGTCTCCCGCGCCGAGCAGACCGAGATCGACGAGGGGCGCGGCTTCCCCGACGGCACCGTCGCCCTCGACATCACCGTGGTGCCGAAAAAGCGCGTGCACGAGGCGCTGCGCGAGATCGTCCTCGTCGGCCGTGACTTCGCCGGCGTCGACATCACCCGCGAACCGATCCACATCAAGCCCGGCAACCACTACACGATGGGCGGCGTCAAGACCGACGTCGACGGCCGCACCGACATCCCGGGCCTCTACTCGGCCGGCGAGACCGCCTGCGTCTCCGTCCACGGCGGCAACCGGCTCGGCGCCAACTCGCTGCTCGACACGCTGATCTTCGGCCGCCGCTCCGGCGCCGACGCCGCCGCCCGCGCCAAGCGGATCGAGGGCTCGCGCCCGTCGCGCCAGGTGCTGGAGCAGGAGGACGCGATGATCGCCGAGATCAACTCGCGTGAGAAGGGCTCCGGCCGCCGCGTCTCCGAGATCAAGCTCGAGCTGGGCCAGACGATGGACGCCAAGGTCGCCGTCTTCCGCGACGAGGCCGGGATCGCCGAAGCGCTGGAGACCGTGCGCCGGCTCAAGGAGGAGGCGAAGTCGGCCTACATCGACGACCACGGCAGCGTCTTCAACCAGGACCTGCTGGGCGCGATCGAGCTCGGCTACATGCTCGACAACGCCGAGTGCACCTGCGTCGCCGCGCTCGAGCGCAGGGAGAGCCGCGGCGCCCAGTACCGGACCGACTTCCCCGAGCGCAACGACGACGAGTGGCTCAAACACATCGACCTCGAGCAGACCGACGACGGGCCCGAGATCTCTTACTCCGAGGTGACCATCACCCAGTGGGAACCGGAAGCGAGGACTTACTGATGGCCGAGTACACGATCAAAGTCCGCAGATTTCAACCCGAGAGCGGCGAGGGGCCCTACTGGGAGGAGTTCGGCGTCGAGCTGGAGCCGTCGCTGTCGGTGCTCGACGCGCTGCTGCAGACGAAGGACCGCGAGGACGGCTCGCTCGCCGTCCGCTGCTCCTGCCGGGCCGCGATCTGCGGCTCCTGCGGGATGAAGATCAACGGCCAGTCCGGGCTCGGCTGCAAGACCCAGATCGGCGAGGCACAAGAAAGAGCCGACAAGGTGGCGAGCGCCGCCGGCGAGCCGGTCGCGGCCACGCCCATCGTGATCGAGCCGATGGGCAACATGCCGGTGGTCAAGGACCTGGTCACCGACATGGAGTCGACCCACTGGACCAAGATCCGCCGCGTCACCCCCTGGCTCCTCCCCCACGGCGAGCCGCCCGAGCGCGAGTACATCGTCGAGCCGGAATCGATGATCGACATCACCCAGTCGATGGCCTGCATCCAGTGCGGCGCCTGCGTCTCCTCCTGTCTCTCGATGGAAGCCGACCCCGACTTCATCGGCCCGGCGGCGCTGGCCAAGGCCTACCGCTTCGTCGGCGACCCGCGCGACGCCGAGACCGTCGAGCGCCTCCACGACCTCGCCGAGGACCCGCACGGGATCTACGACTGCACCCACTGCTTCAGCTGCGTCGACGCCTGCCCCAAGGACGTGGCGCCGATGGACCAGATCATGCGCCTGCGCCGCAGGGCCGGCGAAGAGGGGATCGAGGACCCCAACAGCGGCCACGACCATGAGATCGCCTTCGTCAAGATCATCGAGAAGAAGGGGACCCTGGACGAGTCGCTGCTGCTGCAGGAGTCGTTCGCGCCGGGCCTCAAAGGCAAGCTGAAACCGAGCAAACGGGCGATCAAGGAAATGCTCGGCTCGATTCCGACCGCGATCCGTGGCATCAGAACGGGCAAGATGCGCTCGCTCTCGAAGCTGATCCCGGGCATCCACCACAAGCTCCCCGACGGTGCCCAGGACGAGGTCAAGGCGATCTACAGGCACGCCGAGGAGCACAACGAGGAATTCAACCTGTACATCAAGGGCGACGAGGGCGAGCTCGCCGAGATCGAGGCCGAGGAGGCTGCAAATGGCTGAGAACATCAAGGTCGCCTACTGGCCCGGCTGCGTCTCCCGCGGCTTCACCCCCGAGCTGCACGGCTCGATGGCGCTGGTCGCCGAGAAGCTCGGGATCGAGCTGGTCACCCTCGACCGCGCCAACTGCTGCGGCGCCGGCGTCATCGCCGAGCACAACCAGGAGCTCGCCGACACCCTCAACGCCCGCACCTTCGCCCTCGCCCAGCAGACCGGGCTCTCGATGATGAACATCTGCTCGACCTGCCAGGGAGCGCAGTCGGAGTGCCAGCAGCGGCTCGACGCCGATTCCGCCTACCGCGCCCACGTCAACGAGGCGCTCTCGGGCCAGGGTCTGGCCTACGAGAAGGACAAGGACGGCTTCACCAACAAGAACTTCCTCTGGCTGCTGGTCGAGGACTACGGCCTCGACCGGCTCAAGGAGCAGGTGGTGCGGCCGCTCTCCGGCCTCCGCGTCGGCCCCTTCTACGGCTGCTACATCGTCCGCCCCAAGGAGCGCCTCGGCTACGGCGAGCACCCCGACCGCGACGTCTACCTGGAGCGGGTGATCAAGGCGCTCGGCGGCGAGGTCGTCGAGTACGACGGCGCCCGCAAATGCTGCGGCTTCCCGGTGATCGCGATGAACCGCGAGACCTCGCTGAGGCAGGCCGGCACCCACGTCGGCGACGCGATCGACGCCGGCGCCGACTGCCTCGTCACCCCCTGCCCGCTCTGCCACCTCAACCTCGACATGCAACAGCCGGAGGCGGCCAAGGTCGTCAACCGCGACCTCGGCCTCGCCGTCCTGCACCTGCCGCAGCTCGTCGGCCTCGCCCTCGGCGCCGAGCCGAAGCAGTTGGGGATGAGCAAGCACATCGCCTCGACCGGCTGGGTCGAGGAGCGGCTCAGCGCCGGCGTCGCTGCTTAGTCCGACTACATGTGAAGCGCGACAAGGGCGCCGCCAAAGGCGGCGAGGATGCTCGCCATCGCGTAGACCAAGCCATAGGTGAGATTGTCGAAGCGCTTCTCGATGCGTGCGCTTTGGGCATCGAAGCGATCGTCCATGTGCTTGCCCAGGGCGGCCACCTGACCCGCCACCCGGTCGACCTGGTCAGCCAGACGGTCGAGGCGGTCATCGTTCCAGTTGGTCCGCTCCTGCTCCACGCCCGAAGGCTAGCTGACAAGACGTTACATGTGGTGCGCGGGAGTGTGAATTTTCAGCGACTCTCTCCGGCGCTCTCCTGCCGCGCCATCCAGCGGGCGCCGAGGGTGTCCGTCAGTCCGTGGGCGACGATTGAGGTGACGATCGTGATGGCGGCGACGTCGAAGATCAGGGCGCTGTTCTGGACCGCGGACTTGAGCACGAAGAGGGCGAACAGCATCGAGGCGACGCCCTTGGGGCCGAACCAGGCCATGAACAGCTTCTCGGTGCGCGGCAGGCCGGTGCGCAGGAAGGAGATCAGGACCGCGGCGGGGCGGGCGACGATCAGGGCGAAGAGGACGAAGAGGACCAGCGGCGGGATGCTGTGGTGGAAGCCGGTGGCGACGATCAGGGCGCCGAAGACGAAGAAGGTGAGGACCTGGAGGATGGTGCTGGCGTTCTCGGCGAACTCGGCGAAGCCGGCCGGCACCTGGCGCTCGCTCGCCGCCATCGCGATCCCACAGACGAAGGCGGCGATCAGCCCGTTGCCGATCGTCGCTTCGGCGAGCCCGAAGGCGACCAGGGCGAAGCCAACCGCGTAGATGCCCTCGTAGCGGGCGGTCAGGCCGCCGCCGGGCAGGCGCGGGTGCAGGCGCCCGGCGCCGGCGCCGAGGGCGATCCCGATCGCCGCCCCCACCGCCGCCTCGCCGACCAGCTTTGCCGCTTCGCCGCCGGCGTCGCCGCCCGGGCCGGCGAGGACGAGGAAGAAGAGGACGAAGGGCAGCGCCAGGCCGTCGTTGAGGCCGGACTCGAGGTTGAGCGTGTGGCGGACCGAGCTCGGCACCAGGCGCGAGCTGACGACCGCCGAGGTCACCACCGGGTCGGTCGGCGCGAGCACCGCCGCCAGCAGGAAGGCCCCGGCCCAGTCGAGGGCCGGGAAGAGCGCCTTGGCGGCAAGCGCCAGCAGCGCCATCGTGATCGGCATCGCGATCGTCAGCGCCCGCGCCACCGGGCTCCAGTGCCGCCGCAGCAACTCGCTCTCGACGAACATCCCGTCCGAGAACAGGGTCAGCACCAGCGCCAGCTCGATCAGCTCGACGATCGCCTCGTCGCCGACGTCGACATGGACCACCCCGGCGCCCGCCAGGCCGGCACCGAGCGCGACCGAGAGCACCGAGGCGGAGAGCACCGTCCCCCGCATCAGCCCCGAGAGCGCGGCGACGACCGCCAGCAGGCCGCCGAACAGCAGCAGCGCCTGGGCGAAGCCGATGTCCACAGGCTAGGCGGCGCCGGCGAGCAGCAGGCCGCGCTCGACCAGCAGCTCGGCGAGCTGGACGGCGTTGGTGGCGGCGCCCTTGCGCAGGTTGTCGGCGACGACGAAGAGGTCGAGGGCGCGCTCGTTGCCGGGGTCGCGGCGGATGCGGCCGACGAGGACGTCGTCGCGGCCGGCGGCCTCGGTCGCCAGCGGGTAGCGCGCCGCCGCCGGGTCGTCGACGACGGTCACGCCGGGCGCGGCGGCGAGCAGCTCGCGGGCGCGCTCGGGGCTGAGCGGCTCGCGGGTCTCGACGTTGACCGCCTCCGAATGCCCGGTCACGACCGGCACCCTCACGCAGGTGGCGGAGACCTTGATCTCGGGGTCGCCGAGGATCTTGCGGGTCTCGTTGATCAGCTTGCGCTCCTCGTCGGTGTGGTCGTCGCCGGCGGCGAAGCTGCCGGCCTGCGGCAGCACGTTGAAGGCGATCTGGTGCGGGTAGACGGCGGGCGCCGGACGCTGGCCGTCGAGCACCGCGCGCGACTCGGCCAGGAGCCCGTCGATCGCCTTCTTGCCGGTGCCGGAGACCGCCTGGTAGGTGGAGATCACCAGGCGCTCGATCCCGGCCTCGTCGAAGAGCGGCTTCAGCGCCACGACCATCTGCATCGTCGAGCAGTTGGGGTTGGCGACGATGCCGCTGTGGCCCGCGATCGCCTCCGGGTTGACCTCGGCGACGACCAGCGGCACCTCGTCGTGCAGGCGCCAGTAGCTGGTGTTGTCGATGACGGTGGCGCCGGCGGCGACCAGCTTCGGCGTCCACTCGGCGCTGACCGCGCCCCCGGCCGAGGAGAGGACCAGGTCTAGGCCCTGGATCGAGTCCTCGCTCAGCGCCTGGCAGCTGAGGACCGAGCCGTTCCACTCCAGCTCCCTGCCGGCCGAGCGCTCGGAGGCCAGCGGCCGCAGCTCGGCGACTGGAAAGTCGCGTGCGGCCAGCAGCCCGAGGATCGTCGAGCCGACCAGGCCGGTCGCGCCCAGGACCCCGACTCTGTAGCCGTCGCTCGCCATCGTCGCAGTATGACGGCGGCTCAGCCGGCGACCGTGGGCCGGTGCTCGGGCCCGGTCGGGTCCTCCGGGCGCACCGCGTCGTCGCCGAGCTCGAACGCCGCGTGCAGGCTCTTCACCGCGTCGGGGACGCGATCGGCGGCGATGACGCAGGAGATCTTGATCGGCGAGGTGGAGATCATCTCGATGTTGATCCGCTCCGCCCCCAGCACCTCGAAGACGCGGGCGGCGACGCCCGGATGCGAGCGCATGCCGGCGCCGACGATCGAGACCTTGCCGATCTGCTCGTCGGTGCGGACCTTGAGCGAGACGTCGCCGAGGGCGGCGATCGTGTCCTTGGCGACCGGCAGGTCGGCGCGGTCGACGGTGAAGGAGAGGTCGGCGAGCTGGTCGCCGCCGACCGGCTCGTTCTGGATGATCACGTCGACGTTGACGTTGGCGTCGGCCAGCGCCTTGAAGATGCGGCCGGCGACCCCGGGCTCGTCGCGGACGCCGGTCAGCGTCACGCGGGCCTCCGCGTTGGAGTGGGTGACGGCGGTTACGAAGGGCTGCTCCATCGTTTGGTCCTCGGCGACAACGAGGGTACCGGGGCCGTCCTCGAAGCTGCTGCGGCAGTGGATGCGGACGCCGTGGTTGCGGGCGTACTCGACCGAGCGCAGCTGCAGCACCCCGGCCCCTGAGGCCGACATCTCGAGCATCTCCTCGAAGGAGATGCGGCCGAGCTTGCGGGCGTCCGGGACCAGCCGCGGGTCGGCGCTGTAGACGCCGGCGACGTCGGTGTAGATCTCGCAGACGCTGGCGCCGAGCGCGGCGGCGAGGGCGACGGCGGTGGTGTCGGAGCCACCGCGGCCGAGCGTGGTGACGTCGCGGCTCTCGGTCGAGACCCCCTGGAAGCCGGCGACGAGGACGATCCGGTCATCCCCCAGGGCCTCGCGGATGCGGTCGGCGCGGACGTCGACGATCCGCGCCTTGGTGTGGAAGGAGTCGGTGACGATCCCGGCCTGGGAGCCGGTCAGCGAGATCGCCTCGTGCCCCATGTCGTGGATCGCCATCGCGCAGAGCGCGCAGGAGATCCGCTCCCCGGTCGAGAGCAGCATGTCCATCTCGCGAGCGACCGGGCGCGGCGATATCTCCTGCGCCTGGCTGACCAGTTCGTCGGTGGTCTTGCCGCGGGCCGAGAGCACGGCGACGACCCGGTTGCCGGCCTCGCGGGCGGCGACGATCCGGCCGGCGGCGCGTTTGATCTGCTCGGCCCCGGCGACCGAGGTGCCGCCGAACTTCATCACGACGATGTCGGACCCGTCTCCACTCATCGACAGCTGAGGATAGTCACCGGCTAAAGCATCGGACGGGCGCGCCGATAAGCGGATTCGTGGAGCCGAAGACGAGCAGCATGCCGGTGGCGACCTCGCTCGAGGACGCATCGCTGCAGGGCGGGCGCCTGCTCGTCGCCAGCCGCCTCGCAACCAGCCTCTCCCGCGCCCAGACGGTGGCCCAGGTCGCCGACGAGGCGGTCCGGCTCCTGCACGAGTCCTTCGACTACTACCTCGCCGTGGTCCAGCGGCTCGATCCCGACGGTCATCTGCGGGTCGTCGCCGGCGCCGGCCCGCTGGCCGAAGAGGTCGACGACTTCCTCGCCCTCGAGCAGCCGGTCGAGGTCGGCGTCAACGGCCGCGTCGCCCGCAGCGGCCGGCCGGCGATGGTCAACGACACCCGTCTCGACTCCGATTACCTCGCCCGCAACCCCCGCACCGACCCCGGCTCGGAGCTGTCGCTGCCGATCGAGGCCTCCGGCTCGATCTGGGGCGTGATGAACCTCGAGCAGAGGGAGCCTGGCGCCTTCGCCGAGGAGGACCTGCTGCTGGCGCACATCGTCGCCAGCCAGGTCGGCGCCGCGATCCACCGCTGCCAGCTGGTCGAGGAACTCGAGGGCGCCTTCCTGACCACGGTCGGCGTCCTCGCCGATGCGGTCGAGCTGCAGGACGCCTACACCGCCGACCACGCCAACGAGGTCGCCGAGCTGGCGGTGCGGGTCGGCGAACGCCTCGGCATCGCTGGCGCCGCGCTGGAGCGGCTGCGCTACGGCGCCCTCCTGCACGACGTCGGCAAGATCGGCGTCCCCGGCGAGATCCTGCGCAAGCCCGGGCCGCTGAGCGCCGGCGAGCGCGAGCGGATGGACGAGCACACGGCGATCGGCGCCCGCATGCTGGAGCGGATCCCCTTCCTCGCCCCGGTCGCGCCGCTGGTCCGCTCCGCCCACGAGCGTTTCGACGGCGGCGGCTACCCGGACGGCCTCGCCGGCGAGCAGATCCCCCGCGGGGCGATGGTGATCGCCACCTGCGACGCCTTCCACGCGATGACCTCCAACCGCTCCTACCGGGCGGCGATGGGCTGCGAGCAGGCGATCCGGGAGCTGCGCGACCACGCCGGCACGCAGTTCGACCCGGCCGTGGTCGACGCCCTGGTCGGCGAGCTCCGCTCCCAGGGAGCCTGAACACTTACTGGGGTTAGGACCACAGTAAATGCTCAGGCTTTGGCCGCGGAGCGCTCAGCCGCCGCCGAGGTTGCCGAGCATCGCCTGTTCGGCCATCCGCACCAGGCCGAGGCCGCTGTGCGGGCGCATGTCGCTGCTGCGGACGCGGACGTGGGAGCCGTGCGGGCCGACCACCTCGACGATCGTGCAGACGTCGCCAATCTCGCAATCGTCGCCGTAGTCGCCTTCGATCGCCTCCATCTGCTCCGCGACCACCCGTCCAATCTTGCTCTGATCGAGCGCCATCTGCGCTTCCTTTCTGACGTTTCCTGAAATCCTGGGAGGGCTGACTGTATGTGATGCACATCCCACTTCTAGATATATCGGTGCGATATATATGATCGCGCGATGGAAGAGCTCAGCGCCACCGCCTACGTGATCCTCGGGATGGTCCGGGGGGAGCCGAAGTCCGGCTACGAGATCAAAGCCGCGGTCGACGGCACGACGCGGTTCTTCTGGGCCGCCAGCTACGGGCAGATCTACCCGGAGCTGAAGCGGCTCTCCGAGGCGGGGTTGATCGCCGGCTCCGACTCCCCCACCGGCGGCCGGCGGCGAACCGTCTACGCGATCACCGCCGACGGCGAGGAGGAGCTGGTGGCCTGGCTGCGGCAGCCGCCGAGCACCTACGAGCTGCGCGAGGAAGGTCTGCTGAAGCTGTTCTTCGCCGACGCCCTGCCGCGCCCCGACGCGGTCGAGATCCTGCGGGCGATGCGGGTCCACCGGCTCGCCGTCGCCGCGCGGCTGCGGGCGATGGAGCCGCTGGCGCTGGAGAGGGGCGACCCCTTCCCGCTGGCCGTGCTGCGGGCCGGGATCGAGTTCACCGAGTGGTTCGCCGACTGGTGCGAGCGAACCGAGGCCCAACTGCTGGATCCGGACCACGAGAAAAGGAGCAGCTGATGTTCGACGCCCTGGCCCGCCTCGCCGACGGCAACGCCCGCCGGATCGGGATCGCCGCGATCGCCTTCTTCGTCCTCGCCGCCGCGATCGGCGGCTCGGTCGCCAGCCGCCTCGACCCCTACGGGGCCGACGACCCGGCGACCGAGACGGTGAAGGCGCGGGAACGGCTGCAGGACGCCGGCCTGCGGGTGCCGGCGGTGCTCGCCGTGGTCGAAGACGCCCCGGTCGCCGCCGCCTCGAGCCGGGCCCGGGTCGAGGCCCTGGAGCGGGAAGTGCGCCGGCGCCGCGACGTCGCCTCGGTCACCGGCTACTACGACACCCACGCCCCCGCCTTCGTCTCCCGCGACGGCCGCTCGAGCTACTTCGTCGTCGCCGTCAAGCCGACCGACGACAAGAAGCAGCAGGAAGCCGGCCGCGAGATCGCCGACCAGCTCTCCGCCCACGCCGGCGTCGTCGTCGGCGGCTTCGCCGTCGCCCAGCAGCAGGTCAACAAGCAGGTCGAGACCGACCTGCGGATGGCCGAGATGCTCGCCTTCCCGCTGCTCTTCCTGCTCTCGCTGCTGTTCTTCCGCAGCCTCGTCGCCGCGGTGCTGCCGCTGATGATCGGCGGCCTGGCGATCGTCGGCACCTTCCTGATCCTCCGCCTCGCCAGCGAATTCGGCACGATCTCGATCTTCGCCCTCAACCTGACCACGGCCCTGGGCCTGGGCCTGGCGATCGACTACAGCCTCTTCATCGTCTCCCGCTACCGCGAGGAGATCGCCAAGGACGGGCCGGGGCTGGCGGCGATGCGGCGCGTGCTCGCGACCTCCGGGCGCACCGTCTTCTTCTCCTCGCTGACGGTCTCGGCGGCGCTCGCCTCGCTGCTCGTCTTCCCGCAGTCCTTCCTCTACTCGATGGGCCTCGGCGGGGCGCTGGTGGCGCTGTTCGCGGCGCTGATCTCGCTGACCGTGCTGCCGGCGGTGCTGACCCTGCTGGGGACGCGGATCAACGCCGGCTCGCCGCGCTTCCTGCACCGCCGCGCCGAAGCCGACGCGCGGCCCGACGAGAGCGGCTTCTGGTACCGGCTCTCGCGCTTCGTGATGCGGCGGCCGATCCCGGTGGCGACGCTCAGCGCCCTGCTGCTGATCGTCCTCGGCCTGCCCTTCTTCGGGATCAGGTTCGACACCGTCGACCCCAGCGTGCTGCCGAAGTCGGCGAGCGCGCGGCAGGCCTACGAAATCGTCAACGACCGCTTCCCGCCCTTCCACGAAACGCCGATCTGGGTCGACTTCGAAGGCGGCGGCCCGGCGGCCGCGAAGGCGATGGCCGCCCGCGTCGGGGCGGTGCCGGGGGTGGCCGAAGTGCTGCCGCCGCAGCCGCTGCGCGGCGACGTCACGGCGATCCAGGCGGTCTCGTCGAACCCCTTCAACTCCGACGCCAGCCAAACCACGGTGAGGGCGATCCGCGCCCTGCCGACCCCGGCGGGGACGACGGCGCTGGTCGGCGGCGCCACCGCCGACTTCATCGACCTGCAGTCGAGCATCGCCAAACACCTGCCGATCTCGCTGGCGATCGTGATCCTCGCCACCCTGGTCATCCTCTTCCTGATGACCGGCTCGGTGGTGCTGCCGGTGAAGTCGCTGCTGATGAACTTCCTCAACCTCAGCGCCGTCTTCGGGCTGCTGGTGCTGATCTTCCAGGACGGCCGGCTCGAAGGGTTCCTCAATTACTCGAGCCCGGGGGCAATCGAGCAGACGATGCCGATCCTGCTCTTCGCCGTCGCCTTCGGCCTCTCGACCGACTACGCGGTCTTCCTGCTCTCGCGGATCAAGGAGGCGCGCGACAACGGCGCCTCGGACTCCGAGTGCGTGGCGATCGGGCTGGAGCGGACGGGGCGGATCGTCACCGCCGCGGCGCTACTGTTCGCCGTCGCGATGGGCGCCTTCGCCACCTCGAAGATCATCTTCATCAAGGAGAACGGCGTCGGCACGGCGCTGGCGGTGCTGATCGACGCCAGCATCGTGCGGGCGCTGCTGGTGCCCGCGCTGATGGAGCTGCTCGGCAAGTGGAACTGGTGGGCGCCGGCGCCGCTGCGGCGCCTGCACGACCGCTTCGGGATCGGCGAGGGCGCCGTCCCGGCCCCCCACCCCGACCCGGAGGGTGCGTGAACGAGGGCGCCGGTGGCGTCGCCCTGCCCGGGTTCGACGCCGACACCGCGGTGCGGGCACTCGGCGAGGGGCGCTTCGCGGCGACGATGAGCGAACGCTGGTGGGTCGGCCGCGGCCCCAACGGCGGTTACGTCGCGGCGGTGATCCTGCGGGCGATCCTCGCCGCGGCCGCGACCGGCGCCGAGCGGGCGCCGCGCTCGCTCACCGTCCACTACCAGCGGGCGCCGCAGGCGGGGCCGGTCGAGATCGCGGTCGCGGTCGAGCGCACGGGGCGCCGGGTCAGCTTCCTCTCGGCGCGGATGACCCAGGCGGGCAAGGTGCAGGCAACGGCGATGGCGGTGCTCTCCGAGGACTGGGCCGAGGGTGGCTTCGAGGAGCTGGCGATGCCCGACGCCGGCGCGCCCGGCGAGCTGCACGCGACCGACTTCGAGGCCAGGCCCGGCGCCCCGACGATGCTGCAGAACTACCTGCTGCGGCCCGCCCTGGGCGAGCCCGCCTTCTCCGGCGGCGCCTCCTACACCGGCGCCTGGATCCGCACCCGCGAGCCGCACCTGCTCGACGCGCCGCTGGCCGCCGCCTTCCTCGACACCTGGTTCCCAGCCCCCTTCGTCCGCCTCGACGGGCCGCGGCCGGCGCCGACGATCGACTACACCGTCCACTTCCGCTCCCCCCTGCCGCCGCCCGGCGCCAGCGCCGAGGATCCCTACCTGGTCGCCTTCCGCTCCGGCACCGCCCGCCACGGCTTCTTCGAGGAAGACGGCGAGCTCTGGAGCGCCGACGGCACCCTGCTGGCGCAGTCGCGGCAGCTGGCGCTGCTGCTCGACCCGGGCGCCTAGGAGGCGGCGTTGAAGAGTTCGGGCGGGAAGGGGCTCAGCGCGGCGCCGGCGGCGTAGCCGAGCGGCGGCAGCCCGAGCAGTTCCTCGACGCTGAGCAGCAGCGAGAAGTGGTTGTAGTAGCTGCTTTCTTCGACGCTGCCGGGTTCGACGAAGGGCGAGATCAGCAGCAGGCCCACCTGGCCGCCGCCGCCGCTTTCCTTGACCGGGCCGGTGGTGGCCGCGGCGGGGGTCGCCGGCGCCGGCAGGTTGGGGTATTCGGGGTTGGCGCAGCAGGAGCTGGAGTCGGCGCCGGGCCCGACCTGCGGCGCCTGGTCGAAGGTGATCGCGATCAACCCGCCTTCCTTGTAGGCCGGCGATTTGGCGATCTCCGGGACCACCGTTTCGAGGAAGCCCTGGGCACCGGCGAGGCCCGCCGGCTGTTCCGGCGCGCAGGGGGTTTCGCTGCCGTCGTGACAGGCGTCGGGGACGACGTAGGAGAGGGTCGGGGTCTTGCGCGCGACCTTGAGGTCTCCTTCGAGGCTGTCGAGGCCGACGTTGTGCTTGGCGCATTCGGGGCTTTCGGCGATCGCCGCGAAGTAGAGCAGGGGATTGCGGCGCGGCTCTTCGGCGCAGCCGCTGGTCAGGCCCTCGACGTAGGCCTTCCAGGTCATCTTCTTTTCGAGCAGCTGACCCGGCAGCGTCGGGGTTTCCTTCGGGTAAGCGCAGCCGCTGCCCTCGACCTGGCCTTCGGCGCCGATCTTGCCGGGCACGATCGGGGTGTATTCGGGGCATTCGGCCGCCGTCTGCGGCGTCGGCCCCTGGCCGCTGAGCAGCGCCACCTGGTTGGCCAGCGCCCCCTGGGCGACCGCGTAGTAATGAGGGATCAACTCGCCCTGGGTGGCCAGCGTCTTCGCGAAGTAGGGCGAGGTGGAGGCTTTGCCGAAGGTTTCTTCGTAGCCGTGGCCGTCGAGCACGATCAGGAAGACGTGTTTGACTTCCGGCAGGCCGGCTTCTTCTTCGAATTCTTCCGGCAATTCGAGCGGTTTCGGAGCGGGTTCCGGTTCGGCCAGCGGCGCTTCCGGCGGCAGCACGGTTTCCGGCACGGCCGAGGGGACCGCCGTCGGTTCCGCCGCCGGCGTGCTCGCGACCGGTTCGGCTTCTTCTTCCGGTTCCGGTTCGTCGTTGCCGACCCCGGGATGGCTGATCTCGAGGATCAGCGGCCCGAACCCGGCGCTCTCGGCGAGGGGGCTGGTGACCGAGCCGAGCACGACTCCGGCGGCCAGCAGCGCCATCACCGCGACCGCGGCCACCTGGGGGGAAGGCATGAAGCGCCAGTAGTCGGGTTTCCCGTCCGGCTCGGCGCCGGGCGCGCTCTCCGGCGCGGCCGCGGGCGCCTGGCTCTCGGGGGCGGCGTCGCCGCGACCGCGCCGTTTCAGCGCGTCGATGCGCTTGCCGACGACCGCCGGCAGCGGCCCGCGACGGGTACCGCACTCGAGGCAGTAGCGCTGGCTGGCCGAGAGCGCCGCGCCGCATTGCGGGCAGCTCTTGGACTGGGTGCCGCCTGCACCCCCCTCGTCGACACGGTCCGTCACGTAGAGCGATTCTCGCCGTGCCCTGGGCACGACTTGTGAAGATTCTGAGTCCGGGGCTTTCACAACTCTTCAACATCAGGCACGGGGGGTCGCCCTGACAATCCAACCGGCCCCCGCGATGAACGACCCTTCGATCCCACCCGTCTCTCAGCCCGGGGGCGGGGACCAGTGTCCGTCCTGCGGGACGCCGTTGGCCCCCGACCAGCGCTACTGCCTGAACTGCGGCCAGCGCCGCGGCGATCCGCGCCTGCCCTTCATGGACGCGGTGGTGCTGATGAACGCGGTGCGCCAGCCGCAGGGACCTCCTCCCGCGCCGGCCGCCAAGAAGCGCGACGGCATTTCCCCCAACGCCGCCCTGATCGCCGGCATCGGCGTGCTGCTGCTGGCGCTCGGGATCGGCGTCCTGATCGGCCGCTCCGGCAACCACACCGTCGCCAGCACCCAGCAGGCGCCGCAGATCGTCAAGGTCGGCGGCGGCGAAGAAGCGGCGCCCAAATCGTCGAGCAGTTCGGGCAGCACCGGTGGCAAAAACACGAACCTGAAGACCAAGAAACAGAAAGAAGCGGCCCTGAAGAAAGCGGAAGAGAACCCGGCCTCGAACGAAATCCTGCACAGTAAGGTGCCGCAGCCGCCGCCGACGATCCAGCCGGGAGAAAAGTGCAACCCCAAGGCCGCCGGCTGCAGCAAGGGTGGCGAATTCAACGGAGAATTCTTCGGCGAATGATCTCGCGACCGAAACTGCGACGGAATCGGCAGGCCGCCACGGCGGCGGCACCCGCGCCTCCTCAGGCTGGGGCCCCCGCCACCCAGCCGACGGCCCCACAGCGGCCAGCGGTCGGCCAGGAGCTGCTGGTCGACCTCGAACGCCGCCGCGACCAGCTGATCGCGCTGGTCGCCGAGCTGCAGTGGGACCTCGGCGGCCTCGTCTACGAGATGGCGATCCGCAACCGGATCAACGTCGAGACGCTGGTCAAACGGGCCGTCGTCCTGCAGGACGCCGACGCCGAGCTGAGCGAGGTCGAACGGATCGTCCGCACCGAGGAGACCGGCACCGCCGGCTCCTGCAGCCGCTGTGCCGCCCCTCACAGCAGCGGCGCCACCTACTGCTGGCAGTGCGGGCAGTCGCTGCTGCAGCAGGTCTCCAGCGACGCGATCCTGCGCGGCTGAGGCCCCTGGCGCTCAGCCGAAGCGGCCGCTGACGTAGTCGCGGGTCCGCGGGTCGGCCGGGTCGGAGAAGATCTTCTCGGTCGGGGCGAACTCGACCAGGGTCCCCGAGGGCACCGCGGCGGCGGTGTCGACGCTGAAGAAGGCGGTCTGTTCGGCGACCCGCGCCGCCTGCTGCATGTTGTGGGTGACGATGACGATCGTGAAGCGGCCCTTGAGGCTGTGCATCAGCTCCTCGATCGAGGCGGTGGCGATCGGGTCCAGCGCCGAGGCGGGCTCGTCGAGCAGCAGCACGTCGGGTTCGATCGCGATCGCGCGGGCGATGCAGAGGCGCTGCTGCTGGCCGCCGGAGAGGCCGAGGGCGCTGTCCTTGAGGCGGTCTTTGACCTCGTCCCAGAGCGCCGCCCCGCGCAGCGCCTCCTCGACCCGCTGGTCGAGGCCGTGCCGGAGGCCGAGGTTGCGCGGCGCCCAGGCGACGTTGTCGTAGATCGACTTCGGGAACGGGTTCGGTTTCTGGAAGACCATGCCGATCCGGCGCCGCACCTCGACCTGGTCGACGTTGCCGGCATACATGTCGTTGCCGTGGTAGAGGATCTGCCCCTCGAGCCGGAAGCTCGAGACCGAGTCGTTCATCCGGTTGAGGCTGCGCAGGAAGGTCGTCTTGCCGCAGCCCGAGGGCCCGATCAGCGCCGTGATGCGGCTGTGCGGGATCCGCATCGAGACCCCGGCCAGCGCCTTCTTGGCGCCGTAGTAGACGGAGACGTCGCGGGCTTCGAAGACCGCCTCGACGCCGAGCTCGCGCTGGCCGATCGCCGGCTGCGCCACCCCGCCCTGGGCGGCGCTCTGAATCCGCACCCGCGAGGGCACCGGCGGCCCGTTGGAGCCGCTTTCGGTGCGCTGCGTCTGGTCCGGGTAGCTCATGAGGCCATCCTCCTTTTGCTGCGGGCCAGCAGCGCCCTGGCGCCGAGGCTCGCGAAGAGTATGAATGAGATCAACACCAGCCCCGCGCCCCAGGCGCGGGTGAAGCCTTCGGGGTTGCCTTCTTCGGAGAGTTCGAAGATCGTCACCGGGATGTTCGGGATCGCTTCGGTGAGGTGGAGGCTGACGTGGCGGCTGTCGAACACGGAGCAGATCAGCAGCAACGGCGCCGTCTCGCCGGCGGCGCGGGCAACCGCCAGCACGGTTGAAGTGAGGATGCCACCGAGGGCGCTGGGCAGGATCACTTTGAGCACCGTGCGCCAGCGGCTCACCCCCAGCGCGTCGGCGGCTTCGCGCATGCTGCCGGGGACCAGCAACAGGACCTCCTGGCTGCCGCGGGCGATCATCGGCAGCTCGATGATCGCCAGCGCGACCGAGGCCGCGAGCGCCGACTGCTGCTGGGTCGGCTTGACGATCAGGCCGAAGATGAAGAGGCCGATGATGATCGAGGGCAGGCCGTTGAGCAGGTCCAGCATCAGCCGAATCTGGGCGGCGACGCGCTTGTTGGCGAACTCGGTGACGAAGAGGGCGGTGAGGATGCCGACCGGCATCGCGATCGCCGTCGCGACGAGGACGATCGCGGCCGAGCCGACGATCGCCGGCGCGATCCCCACCGGCGTGCCCTTGGTGAGGAAGTCGATGCTGAGGGCGCCGAGGCCGTGCGAGACCACCGCGGCGATCACGATCACCAGCACCGCCACCGCGCCCACCGCGGCCAGAGTCGCCCCGGACTCGGCGACGCGGCTGAAGATCTGGCGGCGGCGCAGGTTCCCCGAGGGGGTCAGCGGCGCGCTCGGGTCGAAGGCGCGTTCGCTCATTTCGCCGCCAACGTGCGGGGGCCGAAGCGCCTGCCGATCCACTGCGCCAGCAGGTTCGCCGCCAGCCCGATCACCAGCAGGATCACCCCCAGGTAGAAGAGCGAGGCTTTGTGCAGTTCGGTCAGCGCCCCCGGGAACTGGTTGGCGATCCGCGAGGCCAGGGTGTCGCCGGTGTCGAACAGCGACTTGTTGATTGCCGAGCCGGCGCCGATCACCTGGGTGACCGCGATCGCCTCGCCGAGCGCCCGGCCGAGGCCGAGCAGCGAGGCGGCGACGATGCCGGAGGAGGTCGAGGGCAGTACCACCCCCCGCACCACCTCCCAGCGAGTCGCGCCCAGCGCGCTGGCGCCATCCTGGATATCGCGCGGAACCGCGAGGAAGAGGTCGCGGGAGATAGAGGCGATGATCGGGATCACCATGATCGTCAGGATCAGGCTGGCGGTGAAGACGCTGGAGCCGGTGGTCTGGGGCGGCCCGAAGAGCGGGATGAAGCCGAGGTGGTCGTGCAGCCAGGGCTCGACGTTCTTCTGCACGAAGGGGGCCAGGATCAGGATGCCCCAGAAGCCGAGGATGACGCTGGGGATCGCCGCCAGCAGCTCGACCAGGGGCGAGATCACGCCGCTGACGCCCTTCGGCGCCAGCAGGCTGAGGAAGAGCCCGATCGAGATCGCGATCGGGGCCCCGATCGCCAGCGCCACGAAGGAGCTGACCATGGTGCCGAAGATCAGCGAGCCGGCGCCGAAGACGCCGAAGTTGGGCTGCCAGGTCGTGTGGACGAGGAAGCCGAGCCCGAATTTCGAGATCGCCGGGACGGCGCCGTGGATCACCTGGTAGCCGACGAGGACGAGGACGATGACGCCGAGCAGCGCCGCCAGCGCACAGATCAGGTAGAGGGCGACGTCGCCGATCCGGTCGATCCGCTTCAGCCGGCTCGAGGAGCGGGCGCCGCGACCTTCGCCGGCGGGAATGTAGGCCGGATTGACGCTGGGGCCGCTCATCGCGAGGCAGCGTAGATCAAGTTGGCGGCCCAATTCACCACCTGCGCCAACTTTCACAAAATTGACACAAGTGTGTTCACAACTCGGTAACAAATCACACTGTCACAGTTACATTTTTGCAATATCACTTTTCACGGGATTGACACATGTGTGTGATCCCGGCCCCTGATGCTATGCCGCGCCCGGGCTGCACCCTTGCGCCCGCCAGACATGAAACAAGTCGAAAGGAATCTCTCTTGAAGAGCATCAGGTTGCTTGGGGTAGCCGTCGCGGCCGTCCTGGTCATGGCCGTAGGAGTGGCCAACGCCTCCGCCGCCGGCCTCACCGGAGCCGGGTCGACCCTGGTTGCGCCACTGATGGCCAACTGGATCAACGGCTTTGAAATCAAAGAAGGCATCGCGGTCAAATACGGGGCCGTCGGCTCCGGTACCGGCATCGCCCAGATCACCGCCCGGACCGTCGATTTCGGCGCCTCCGACGCTCCGCTCACCCCGGAACAGGCCGCCGCCTGCAACGGCTGCGTCCAGATCCCGTGGGCGCTGTCGGCCACCGGCATCGGCTTCAACCTCCCCGGCGTGAAGAAGCTCAACCTCACGGGGTCGATCCTCGCCGGCATCTACTTCGGCAAGATCACCAGCTGGAGCGACCCGAAGATCAAGAAGGCGAACCCCGGCGTCAAGCTGCCGAACCTCGCCATCACCCCGGTCTTCCGCAGCGACGGCTCCGGTGACACCTACGCCTTCACCAACTACCTCTCCAAGGTCAGCAAGGCCTGGAAGAACGAAGTCGGCTACGCGACCTCGGTTGGGTTCTCGCACGGTGTCGGCGCCAAAGGCAACGCCGGCGTCACCTCGACGGTCGTCAAAACCCCGGGGGCCATCGGCTACATCTCTGCCTCCTACCTGATCGCCGCCGGCCTCGGTGCCGCCGCGATCAAGAACGAAGCGGGCAATTACGAGTTCCCGAACCTGAAAAACATCGAAAGCGCGGCCTCGGTGGTGAAGAGCGTGCCTGCGAGCAACGCTCTCAGCATCGTCAACCCGCCGAAGAAGGCGACGATCGCTTACCCGATCTCGACCTTCACCTACGCGATCGTCCCCCACAACGCCCCGCAGAAGGGCTTCCTGCAGCAGTTCCTCACCTACGCCGTCACGATCGGCCAGAAGTACGGAGCGGCGCTTGATTTCGCCCCGCTGCCGAAGGTCGTCCTCAGCGCGGCAAAAAGCTCGATCGCCTCTCTCTAGGCAGAGCTAGTTCGGGCGCCGGGAGGCGCCGCAGTTCCCCGGCGCGGGGCTCGCAAGGGCCTCGCGCCGGTTTCTTTTGGCGAGGGGCCGGGGCCGCTCAGGCGAAGGCCTGGGCGGCACGGCGGCGGAGGTCGGCGTTGAGCATGCCGGTGACCTCGCTGGGGCTCTCCCCGGCCGAAGGCACGGCGGCGCCGATCAGGCCGCTGGCGCGGAAGCCGAAGAGGGGAGCGTTGAAGCCGACCTCGCGGATCTTGCGGACCAGCTGCACGGCGCTGGGCGTGTCGGCGTTAGGGCCGCAGATGATGATCGCGGTCGGGTCGAGGGCGCCAAGGGCGCGCTCGAGGCGCTCGTCGCCGAGCTCGTTGGAGAGGACGAGGACGCGGAAGCCAGCGCGACGCAGGGCGAGGTCGAGCGCCTGGGCGTGGACCTCCTCGGCGTCCTGGCCGTGGCTGGAGTCGAGCAGCAGGATCCCGGCCGGGCGCGAGGCGGCGGCGGCGAGGCGGCGGGCGCCGTGCAGCCAGCCGGTCGCCCAGCGGGCGGCGAACTCGAGCTCGGCCTCGCGCTCGGGGTCGGCGGCGAGCCGGTCGATCGCCGGCAGCAGCAGCTCCTCGACGGTGCGCTCCAGCGGCCGCAGCGCCAGGCTCTCCTCGACCGCGCGGTCGGCGGCGCCCTCGTCGAAGCTCTCGAAGGCGGCGAGCAGGCTGCCGCCGCTGGCCGGCGCCGCTTGGCGCTGGCGCGTCAGCTCGATCGCCGAGGAGATGTTGCCGGTCTCGGCGAGCGCGTCGCGCAGCGTCTGCAGCTCGACCAGCTCGTAGTTGCGGTGGTTGCCGGGGGTGCGCTTGGGCAGCGGGAAGCCGTAACGACGCTCCCAGCTGCGGAGCGTGTTGGGGCTGACGCCGAGCACTTCGGCCGCTGCGTTGGTTCGGATTCCTGGCATGGGGGAGAAAGGTTTGGCTGCGCGATCCATTCGACGCGCCAGCGCCATTCTCCCACCGCGTTTGCGGGTTTACATCGGTTATGGACAGATTTCCGGAATCTGTCAGCGATCTTGCAAAGCGCCGACGCCGACCGGCTGGCCCACCGCCCGCGCCCGCCACATCGCCGCGTCGGCCTTGTGCAGCAGCAGCTCGGCGTCGGCGCCGTGCTCGGGACAGGCGACGATCCCGGCCGAGACCGCGATCCGCAGCCCCCCCGCCCGCTCCAGCTCGTCGAGCTGGGTCAGCAGCCGCTCGGCCATCTGCATCGCTTCGACCGTGTGCAGGTTGGGCGCGAGGACGCTGATCGCGTCCTCCTCGAGCCGGAAGGCTTCGTCGACGATGCGGATGCTGTCGCGCAGCGCCGCGCCGACGATCGCCAGCGCCGTCTCCTGGCTGCCGCCGGCGCTGCCGTTGCGAGCACCGGGCCCGGAGACATCGAAGACGACCAGGGCGAAGGGGTGGCCGTAGCGCTTGTTGGTCTCGACCAGCTGGTCGAGGCGGCGCCGCATGTGGCCGGGCCGGTAGAGGCTGGAGAGCTCGCAGTGCTCCTCGGTTGCGGCCCGAACCGCGGCGGACTCCGGCGACGGCGGGGCGAGCGGCGCCGCGGCCTGCTCGTAGGCGGCGTCGACGGCGACGGCGGTGACCTCGCCGAACTCCTCGGCCAGACGTTGGGCGGCGGCGGCGTAGCGGTCGGCGTCGGCGGCGGCGAGCTCAGTGCGCAGTTTGGCCAGCAGCGTCGCCTGCAGCGAGGAGACCTCACGGGCGAGCCGGCCGGCCGGAGAGCCACTCGACCCGTTGTCGGAGTGAGGTTGGCTCGCCACGCGCTGACCTTGCCGAAAGCGGCGGACGGCGACGGCGCCGAAAACCGCTATTTGCGAGCTGACACCCGTCCAGGACAGATATCCAATTTGCGAACTATTCGAGGCTGCGGCGTCCGGCCAGTGCCTTACCGAGGGTGACCTCGTCGGCGTGCTCGAGGTCGGCGCCGACCGGCAGGCCGCTGGCGAGCCGGGTGACGGCAACCTGGCCGCGCAGCTGCTCGGCGATGTAGAGCGCGGTCGCCTCGCCGGTCGTGGTCGGGTTGGTCGCCAGCACCACCTCGCCGATGCCGCCGCGCTGCACTCGCCGCAGCAGCTCGGCGATCTTCAGGTCCTCGGCGTCGACGCCGTCGATCGGCGAGAGGGCGCCGCCGAGCACGTGGTAGAGGCCGCGGTATTCGTGGGTGCGCTCGATCGGGATCACGTCCGCGGGCTCCTCGACCACGCAGATCGTCGCCCGGTCGCGGTTGGAGTCGGCGCAGATCCGGCAGAGCGGCCCCTCGGCGAGGTTGAAGCACTCCTCGCAGAGGCCGACCTTCTCCTTCATCTCGCGGATCGCGTCGCCGAGCGCGAAGGCCTCTTCGTCGGGCGCTCGCAGCAGGTGGAAGGCGAGCCGCTGCGCGGTCCGCTGACCGATCCCCGGCAGCCGCGAGAGCTCGGCGACGAGGCGCGCCAGCGGCGCCGGGCCCTCGGTGCTCAACCGCCCAGGGCGCCGAGGCCGCCGCCGAGTCCGCCCGTGATGCCGCCCATTTTGGACTCCTGCATCTGCTGCGCCGCGCGCAGACCCTCGTTGACCGCCGCCTGCACCATCTCGGCCAGCATCTCGGCCTCCTCGGGGTCGATCGCCTCGGGGTCGATCGAGATCTCGCGCAGGGTCAGGTCGCCGCCCATCTTCACCTTGACCATGCCGCCGCCGGCGCTGGCCTCGACGACCTCGTCCTTGAGCTGCTCCTGCGCCTGCATCATCTGGTCCTGCATCTGCTGCGCCTGCTTCATCAGCGCGTTCACGTCGAAGCCTCCGGGACCGCCTCCTCTTGCCACCTAACTGACCTCCTCCGCGTCGAACTCGCTCTTCAGCCGCTCCACCAGCTCATCCTCGTCGATTCCCTCACCGGGCGCGGCCGCCTCCTCCCCCTCGGACTCGGCCCTCGGTGCCTCGCCCTCGAGCAGGGCGTAGGTGGGTCGCAGGCCCTGGCCGATGACGGACTCGAAGGCCGCGGTAACCGCGTCGCGTCGCTCCGGATCTTCGGCCTTGCGCTTGTTGAAGGTCTTGTCGCTGGGGAACCCGATCTTCAGCCCCTCGTCGTCAAGGGAGACCGGCCTCGCACCCTCGAAGGTGGCCGCCAGTGCCGGCGCCTTCTCGGCCAGCTTGTCCAGCACCACGGGCCAGACCCGCACGATCTCATCGAGGTCGCCCCGGCCCGCGGGTCCGTCCGCCGCCGCTACTGGCTCCTCCTGCTCAGCGACCTCTGGCTCCTTCGACTCCTCGGGCTCCGCGACCTCGGCCGGTCCCGCAGAATCTTCTTGCGGGGCGGCGTCTGCCGCGGGTGGCGGTGGGGCGGGGGTCCCCCGCGGCGCGGAGGAGGCGGAGCCTCCGAGCACCGTGGGGGATGCCGCACCGACAGGACCCGCGGCCCTCCCACCCCGGCCTAGCTGTTCCTCGAGCCGCTCGATCCTGCGCAGCAGCCCCTCGGTCGACGGATCCAGATCCGGCCGCGCCGCTTTGAGCAGCGCGATCTCGACCGCCATTCGCGCGTCGTCCCCCTCCCTGACCGCGGTCAGCGCCGCCGCCAGCTCGTCGATCGTCCGCACCAGCGTCGCCGCGCCGACCGTCGCTGCCTGCGCTTGCAGGCGGCCGGCGTCGGTGGCGGTGACGACGAAGGAGGTCGGCACCTCGCCGGTCGTCTGGGTGACCAGCAGGAAGCGCAGGTGGGCGAGCAGGTCGCGGGCGAACTGGGCCGGGTCGCGGCCGGAGCGGGCCATCTTCTCGACCCCGAGCAGGACCGCCTTCGGGTCCTCGGCGGCGACCGCGTCGACGGCGTCGAAGAGCAGCTCGGCGTCGGCGGCGCCGAGCATCTCGAGCACGTCGCCGAGTTCGACGTGATCGCCGCCGAAGGCGACCAGCTGGTCGAGCGTGCCGAGCGCGTCGCGGAAGCTGCCCGAGGCCGAGCGGGCGATCATCGCCGCGGCGCCCTCGTCGATCTCGATCGACTCGGCCACGGCGACCCGGTTCAGCACCTCCGAGATCTGCTCCAGCGAGGGCCGCTGGAAGTCGAAGCGCTGGCAGCGGTCGGCGATCGTCGCCATCACCTTGTGCGCCTCGGTGGTGGCGAGGACGAAGACGGTTTTCGGCGGCGGCTCCTCGAGCGTCTTCAGGAAGGCGTTCCAGGCCTCTTTGGTCAGCATGTGCGCCTCGTCGAGGATGTACACCTTCCAGTGGCCGCCGGCGGGGGCGTAGGCGACCCGCTCGCGCAGGTCGCGGACGTCGTCGACCGAGCGGTTGGAGGCGGCGTCCATCTCGATCACGTCGATCGAGGTGCCGGCGGCGATCGTCACGCAGGACTCGCACTCGCCGCAGGGGGTGACGGTCGGGCCGCCGCGCTCGCAGTTGAGCGAGCGGGCGAGGATCTTCGCCATCGAGGTCTTGCCGGTGCCGCGCGAGCCGACGAAGAGGTAGGCGTGGTGGACCTTGTCCCGCTCGACCGCGTTGCGCAGGGTGCGGACCACGTGCTGCTGCCCGACGACCTCGTCGAAGGAGCCGGGGCGGTGGCGGCGGTAGAGGGAGAGGGACTCGGTCATCGGGGCCTCGGGCCAGTGTATCCACGCCCCGGGCGCGCCCCCGAGGGGGTGTCTGAGTTTCCGGGGTCTATAGGACCCGTTAAGTCAGACACCCCCTTCGGGAGCCCCATCGGTACCTTGCGCCGGTGCCATCGAGGGTCTCCAGCTGGCTGACGCCGGCCGCCTGGGTCGCCGTGGTGACGGCGGCGCTGCTGCTCCTTTTCCCGGTCGGCTTCCCCAACTACGACACGATCTACGCGCTGGTCTGGGGACGCGAACTGGCGCACGGGGTCAGCCCCGACTACGGCGCCGCCCTGCCCCCCACCCCGCACCCGCTGGCCGACCTCCTGGGCCTGGTGGCGACGCCGCTCGGCGACGGCGCGATCACGCTGACGATGATCGTCGCCTACCTCTCGCTGGGGCTGGTCGGCTACCTCGTCTACCGGCTCGGCTCGCTCTGGTTCGACCGCTGGATCGGCGCCGTCGCGGCGGCGATCGTCCTCACCCGGGCGCCGTTCCTCTCCAACGGCCTGCGCGCCTACGTCGACCTCCCCTACATCGCCCTCTGCCTCGGCGCGCTGGCGATCGAGGCGCGGCGGCCGCGGGCCGGCTGGCCGGTGCTGGCGCTGCTGGCCCCGGCCGGCCTGCTGCGTCCCGAGGCCTGGCTCTTCGCCGGCGTCTACTGGCTCTGGCTGGCGCTCGACCTCAAGCGCGCCGGCGGGCCGCTCGGCTGGCGGCCGCGCTGGCGGCGGCAGCGCTCGCCGCGCGAGCTGGCCTGGCTGGCGCTGCTGGCGGCGGCGGGACCGCTGCTATGGGTCGGGTTCGACGCGCTCACCACCGGCAACCCGCTCTACTCGCTGACCGGCACCCGGGAAACGGTGGAAACGCTGAAACGCCAGACCGGCCCGGTCGACCTCGTCCTCTACGGCCCGCGCCGGCTCGGCGAAGTCCTGCAGTGGCCGGGGATGGTCGGCGCGCTCGGCGGCGTCGTCCTCGGCTTCGCGCTGCTGCGCCGCCGCGCGGCGCTGGGGATCGCCGCCGCCGTCCTCGCCCTCGCTGCCTTCGCGCTGCTGGCCGGCGCCGGCCTGGCGATCATCGCCCGCTACACGATGCTGGCCGGGGCGATCCTCTCGATCTTCGTCGCCCTGGCCCTGCTCGGTTGGCGCCTGCTCGAGCCCGGCCACCGCTGGCGGCGACGCTGGCAGCTCTTCGCCGGCCTGGTGGCGCTGATGTTCGTCCTCTGGCTCCCCAACCAGTGGGACCTCGACTCGACCGTCCACCGCGACCTCTCCAACCAGGGGACGATCGAGCGTGACCTCACCCACCTGGTCGACGCCGGCGCCTTCAAGCCGCTCTGCGGCCCGATCGCCGTTCCCAACCACCGCGCCATCCCCCGCCTCGCCTTCGGGCTCGAAATCAAGCCGACCCAGATCGTCAGCGCCAGCGAGGAAGGCGTCCCCAGGCGCGGCTACTTCGTCGACCCCGCCAGCCAGTTCGTGATCCACAACTTCATCCTCGACCCCAACGACCCGACCAGCTTCTCCCTCAGCGTCCCCCACGGCTTCCACTTCGTCACCCGCAACGGCTCCTGGAAGGTCTACCGCCGCTGCTAGCCGCCCTCGGCCCGGACGATCGCCGCGTGGGTGGCGGCGGCGAGGTCGGGGTCGCCGAGCTCGATCCGCGGCGGCAGCTCGACGTGGAGGTCGTCGGAGGGGTCGAGTCGGGCCCGCAGCGCGCCCGCGCGCGAGTCGAGCACGTGGCCGCCGCGGCGGCGGTCGGCGCCGATGAAGTGGAGGTGGTAGCCGGCGACCTCGATCCCCTCGGCGTAGGCGGGGAAACGGAAGCCGAGCATCGTCCCCTCGACGTCGGCGAGCTCGAAGACGTGCTGGTCGGCGACGACCTCGGCCAGCGGCCGGTAGGGCGGCTCCTGGGCCGGGACCGAGCGCGCCTGGACCAGCTCGAAGCGTCCGTCGAGCCGGATCGCGCAGGAGGAGGCGCCGTCCGGGGTCAGCGCGTCGAGCCGCGCCAGCAGCTGCTCGTGCGAGAGCCCGGCCTCGAGCCGCGCCTCGACCGTCGGCTCGAAGCGGGTGACGACCGCGAACGGGGTCCTCTCCCCCGGGCCGATCCGGCGCACGGCGCCGTCGACGTCGGCGCGGAAGAACTCGCCGTCGAGGGCGATCATCTCGCCGTCGAGCCGGTTCAGCGTCCCCAATCCGAGGTCGCCGTGCGCGGCCAGCTCGGCGAAGCTGAGGTCGCCGTCGAAGGCGCCGTCGAGCAGGGCGCCGATCGTCGAGGCCTGGAAGAGGACGTGCGGGTCGCGGCCGGCGTGGAGGTCGCCGCGCCGCATCGACTCGACGTGGAGGGACCGGATCCAGCGCTCGTCCAGCACGCCGCCAGTCTTCCATTCCGGCGCCGTGACAGCATCACCGCGATGGCGGCGATAGAGCTACGCGGGGTGGTCAAGCGCTTCGGTTCGATCACCGCGGTCGACGGCCTCGACCTCGAGGTGCCGGCGGGGATCTGCCTCGGTCTGCTCGGCCCCAACGGCGCCGGCAAGTCGACGACGATGCGGCTGCTGACCGGGCAGGCGATCGCCGACGCCGGCGAGCTGCGGGTGCTGGGCTACGAGCTGCCGCGCGAATCGAAGCCGGCCCGGGCCGAGATGGGCGTCGTCCCCCAGCTCGACAACCTCGACGTCGACGTCACCGTCGAGGACAACCTCGCCGTCTACGCCCGCCTCTACCGGGTCGCCGACGTCGGTGCCGCGGTCGACCGCGCGCTCGACCTGGCGCGGCTGCGCGACCGCCGCCGCGACGCCGTCGACAAGCTCTCCGGCGGCATGCGGCGGCGGCTGCTGCTCGCCCGCGGCCTCGTCCACGAGCCGCGGCTGGTGCTGCTCGACGAGCCCACCGTCGGCCTCGACCCGCAGATCCGGACCGAGCTCTGGACCCTGATCGGCGAGCTCAAAGCCCGCGGCACGACGATCCTGATGTCGACCCACTACATCGAGGAGGCGGAGCGGCTGAGCGACGAGGTCGCGGTGATGCACAAGGGCAGGGTGATCAGCCGCGGCCGCCCGGCCGATCTGATCGCCGCCCACGCCGGCCGCCAGACCGCCGAGGTCTACGCGCCGCCGCAGCGGCTGGCCGAGCTGCGAACGAGCGCCGAGGCCAGCGGGCTGCGGGTGCGCCCGGCCGGGCCGGCGATCGCGATCGTCGGCTCCGAGCGGGCCGGCGACGGCGCCGTCCCCGCCGACGCGGTGGTGCGGGCGGCGACGCTCGAGGACGTCTTCGTGCTGCTGACCGGGGAGGAGGCGGAGTGAATACGGCGGCACCGCAGCGGCGGACGATGCGGCGGCTGGAACCGGCGGCGATCGCCGGGGTGATGAGCCGCGAGCTCGCCAACTTCCGCACCTACTGGCGCGGCACCACCTTCTCCAGCGTGCTGGAACCGCTCGTCTACCTGCTCGCCTTCGGCCTCGGCCTCGGGGCGACGCTGGTGAAGGAAGTCGAAGGCGTCCCCTACATCCAGTTCGTCGGCACCGGCATGGTGGCGACGGCGGTGATCTTCTCCAGCGCCCTGCCGGCGATGTTCGGCACCTTCGTCAAGCACCGCTTCCAGAACACCTACGAAGCGATCCTGGCGGCGCCGGTCGACGTCGAAGAGCTGGTCAGCGCCGAGATGCTCTGGATCGCCGGCCGCTCCGCCGTCTACGGCTGCGTGCCGCTGATCGTCACCTTCTTCTGGGGCCTGGAACCGGCGCTGGGGATGCTGCTGGTGCCGCTCTTCGCCTTCGTCACCGCGCTCGGCTTCGCCGGCTTCGGCGTCGCGATGGCGGCGACCGTCGCCAAGATCGACCAGTTCAACTACGTCACCGCGCTCTTCGTGACGCCGCTGTTCCTCGTCGCCGGCACCTTCTTCCCGATCTCCGGCCTTCCCCAGGGCTTCCAGGACCTCGCCCAGATCAACCCCCTGCACCAGCTGGTCGAACTGGTCCGCGGCGGCGCCTTCGGCTTCGAAGCGGTCGATCTCGCCCGCTTCGCCTTCCTCGTCGTCTTCGCCCTGATCACCTGGCGGGTCGCGGTGCGGCGCATGCACGCGCGCCTGATCGACTGAGCGAAAAATGGACCGTGCACCCGCCTTCGAAACGAGGCCACCGGGCGTGTTCGTCGTTTTTGGCTCCTGCCGGGCTCACCTGCGGCACCCGCGGCATCCCGCTTAAGGCTGCTTCCTTCCGGACCTGACCTGATTCGCGTGCCTACGTCGCGCAGGACCCGGCCGTCAACGCCGCCGCGACGCACTGACCCCGACGGCCAGTCCCTCGGAACGGTATTCGGCCCCGCTAAGCGGATTTCGGGTTACAAGGCACCGCTGGTTCCCCGCCTAGCACGGTCCGCCGGTGATCCTACCCGCCCGACCGTAGGATGTCCGCCGTGGCTGCCCTGCCGATAGGCGCGATCGAGGTCGACACCGGCTCCTTCTTCGCGATCGTCGTCGTCGCCGCGATCGCCGCGATCGCCGTCGCCGTCCTGCCCAAGCGCCTGGCGCCGCCGGTCGTCGTGCTGGAGCTGATGCTGGGGATCGTGATCGGACCGCAGGTGCTCCAGATCGCCCACGTCGACGCCTTCGTCGACTTCTTCTCCAACCTCGGACTCGGGATGCTCTTCTTCTTCGCCGGCTACGAGATCGACTTCGAACGGATCCACGGGACGCCGCTGCGGCTCGGCGCCTGGGGCTGGGTGCTCTCGGTCGGGCTTGCCTTCGGGATCGGCGCGATCCTCGCCGGCGTCGGCATCGTCGTCTCCTTCCTCTACACGGGGGCGGCGATGGCGACCACGGCGATCGGCACTCTGATCCCGATCCTGCGCGACAACGGCGAGCTCAAGACCCGCTTCGGCACCTACCTGCTGGCCGCCGGCGGCGCCGGCGAGTTCGGGCCGATCCTGCTCGTCACCCTCTTCTTCTCGACCCAGAGCCCCCTGCACGAGAGCGCGATCCTGATCGCCTTCGTCGCCCTGGCGATCGCCGTCGCCCTGCTCTCGGTCCGCCTCGCCTGGCGCGGCTGGCCGGCGCTGGAGCGGACCTTCGAGGCCAGCAGCCAGCTCGCCGTGCGAGTCACCGTCGTGCTCGTCTTCGGGCTGGTGCTGCTGGCCAGCAAGCTCGGCCTCGACGTCCTGCTCGGCGGTTTCGTCGCCGGCCTGATCACGCGGATGGCGCTGAAGGGGCACGAGCTGCGGATCTTCGAGTCGAAGCTGACCGCGGTCGGCTTCGGCTTCTTCGTCCCCTTCTTCTTCGTCACCAGCGGCATCGGCTTCGACCTCAGCGCGCTCGGCTCGGCGGCGGCGCTGGGCAAGCTGGCGCTCTTCTTCGTCCTCTTCCTCGTCGTCCGCGGCGCCCCGGCGATGCTGCTCTACCGCCGCATCCTCGGCTTCCGGGACCGGCTCGCGCTCGCCTTCTACTCGGCGACGGCGCTGCCGCTGGTCGTCGCGATCACGACGATCGCCGTCGACGCCGGCAGGATGCGCGCCTCGACCGCCGCCGGCCTGGTCGGAGCGGCGATGCTCTCGACCCTGGTCTTCCCCTTCGTCGGCTTCGCCCTGCGCCGCCCGGCCGAGGGCGAGACGGGCGAGCCCGACCCGCCGGGCGAGGGGCCCTCCCCGGTACTCGGGAAAGCCCCACTCGCCCAGCCGGGCCTGGCGAGCTAGCGGCGGATCAACTTCAGCTGCTTGTAGACGGTCGCCCTCGCCTTGCCGGCGTGGACGGTCTCCTTGAAGAGCAGGCGCCTGCTCTTCGCCAGCTTCCGCCGCGCCTTTGGCTTCACCCTGAGGACGACCCGCTTCGCCTTGCCCTCCTTCACCCTGACCGTGCGGGTGGCGGTGGCCGGCCTGTGCTTCTTCAGCAGGCCCCGGAGGGCGATCCGGCAGCTGCCGCCGACCTTGGCCGGGCAGCGCAGGTTGACCAGCAGGCGCTTGTTCCTGCCCATCAGCGTCGCCGTGGTCGGGGCGCCTCCCTGCTGCAGCAGCAAGAGCAGCCGCCTGTCGCCGACGCCGCTCCCGCCTCCTTCGCCATTGGCTCCGGCGGCGCCTTTGCCTTTGCCGCCGCTGCCACCCCCTTCGCTACCGACCGTCAGCGCCACGTTGTCGAAGCGGACGCTGGTGGCGCCGGCGAGGAGGCCGGTCCCGGCCACGCTCGAGCTGGTTTCGGTCGCGATCGAGATCGCGTAGGTGTGGCCGGCCTTGACCGTGGCGGCGGCATCCTTGCCGGTGAACGGCGAGGCTTTGCTCATCGTCTCGGTCAGCAGCACCGAGTTGGTCCCCGCGGTGCGGTCGATCAGGCTCACCGTGTAGCTGGCCTGCGGCGCCAGGTCGACAAGGTTGCCCGGCGCGAACTGGCGATCCAGGTGCAGGGTGCCGGCGCCGCCCGCGCTGACGGTGAAGTCGGGTGACTGCACCGTCACCGTCGATTTGAACAGCGTCAGCAGGTTCAGCGTGATCGTCGTCTTCGCCGCGATCGAGCCGGGCGGATTGCCGTCGCTGCCGTCGTAGCCGCCTTCGGCGCTGCAGAAGGCAGCGGGGTCACAGTTCGCTTCCGTCGTCTGCCAGCCCTGGGCGCCGCCGCTGAAAGTGCCTTCACCGGCGGGATAGCCCGCCGCGCCCGCGGGCGCGGCGACCAGGCAGCAGCCGACCATAACCGCGCAGATAATGGCCGCCGCTTTCGTGCGTGCTCCTGGGGATCGCATCGCATGCTCCTTTCGCTCGTGCCCCGCCCAAATCGCCAGCAGGGTCTGACCGCACCGATACCCAGGCTTCCACTGGCCATCGGTGATCTGGACACATGCCCGACCCCACCTATTCCCCCTAAGATGCCCCTCCCGGGCGCGTAGCTCAGTGGGAGAGCGCTCGCTTCACACGCGAGAGGTCGCTGGTTCGAAACCAGCCGTGCCCATCGGTTGAATCTAGCTATGGGGCGGGATTGCGGACCGGAAGTGCAGGTCGTCAAGGCTCCCGACTCCACGAAATCGGCATTGGCACCGGCCCCGATAGCTCAGCTGGATAGAGCGATCCCCCTCCTAAGAGATAGGCCGCAGATTCGAATCCTGCTCGGGGCACTCCCCTTTCCCCGCGATCTGTGCCGCCTCGTCGGCGCCGAGATAGGGGGTGAGGACGAGCTGGGCGACTTCGGGCTCAAATGCCCTCAGCGTCTCGGCGCCCTCGGGCAGGCGGGCGGCGAGGAGCGCCGAGACAGCGCCGACCAGGGCCTCCTCGGTGAGGTCCGGCAGGAGGGGGCCGCGCGAGGTGTAGCGGCGGCCCTCCCGCAGCAGGGCGGCGAGGTGGGCGTTGTAGTCGCTCACCTGCCTGGCGACCGTGAGGTCGGAGCCCAGCGCGTCGAGGGTGAGCAGGCGCATCCGCTCCGGCCTGGCGGTCGCCATGGCGAAGAGCGCCCCGAGCGCCGCCCGCAGCTTGCGCGGCCATTCGCGCTCGCTCGCGCAGGCGCGGGTCATCTCGGCCAGCAAGCGCTCGAAGGCGGCACGGTGGGCGGCGAGGACGCAGTCGCGCTTGTTGTCGAAGTTGGCGTAGAAGGTGGTGCGCGAGACGCCGGCGGCCTCGATGATGTGCTTGACGGTGAGCGCCGCATAGCCCCGCTCCGCCAGGGCCTGGGCGGTGCCGGCGAGCAGGCGCCGGCGCTGGTTTGCCGCCACCACCTCGAAGGGAAGTCGGTGGCGGCCGCGGGGCAGGGGCTCAAGCTTGGAGTTCTCCTCGGTGACGCTTCTTGGCGGCGGAAGGGTCATGTCTTTGCAGCTATCTCGGGAAACAGGAAGCCCGGGCGCCGAAGGAATCGAGAGTGTTCGACGCCCGGGGCCGCCTGCTCGTTTCTCTTGCGCCGCCAGGGAAACGACGCATGGCCTTGGTAAGCCTCACCCAGGATCGCCCCTGCGAGGCTGCACCGCCACGCAGATGTTGTGAAGCAAGTAGTCATCGCTTCGTATGGCCTACGACTCGGCGTCGATCTCGGCCGCGAGTCGCCTATTGAGATCTTTCAAGACGCCGCAGCCGCAGGGCGGTTTCAAGCTCGACCCGTCGGGCGCCGACGGGGTGACCGAGGCGCTCCTCGGCGGCGCGCAGGCGGTTGGCGACGGTCTGCTGGTGGACGCCCAGGGCAGCCGCGGCAGAAGCGGCGTTGTGCTCGGCGGCGAAGTAGGCGATGATCGTCTCGCGGATCCGCTGGGAGGTGGCCGAGTCGTCATCGATGCCACGCAGCTCGTGGGTGACGAAGGCGCGGGCGTCGGCCTGGTTGTCGCTGGCGAGGGCCTCGACCGCGACGTCTGAGTAGAAGACCAGCGGGCGGTCGGCCTTGCGGGCCACCCAACGGGCGCGCAGCGCCTGACGATTGGTGGCCCGGAAGCCCGCTTCGCCGAAGGCCTCCAGACCGAAGGCGAGGCCTGTGCCCGCGGGGGGCTGGAGGGCTCTCAGCTCCCTTTCCTCGCCGGCGTCAAGCGGGCGCGAGCCGCTGGCCCACCCCCACCAGTTCTGGTCGAGCACGCCGACGATCAAGATCGGCCGCGCCAGCGCCAGCGCCAACTCCCGCGCCAGCGGCTCGCCCTGCGCACCCCAGACGACGAAGCCGAGGTGGTAGCGCTCCAGGTCGTGGTCGAGCTGGGCGGCGCCGATGGGGTCGCCTTCAAGCAGGCTCGTGATCGCGTGGAAGCGGCGCTGCTCTCCGTCCCTGGCGGCTCGCTCGAGCTCGTGCTGATAAACGTCGGTGACATAGTCGCTGAGCAGGCCGGCGTAGCGAAAGAAGTACTCCGAGCCGCGGCGTAGCAGCTCATGGCGTTCCTGCGAGTCGGAGACCGAGCCCTCGACCAGGTCAAGCCAACGCTCCCATAGGCTCATCTGGGCGATCCGGTAGCCATTCAAAAGGGCTTTCAGCCCTCCCATCCTCGCTGCTGCCCGCGCCCCGGTGACATCGACGTCGGGGCAGTGGTCGGGCAGGATGCCGCGGCGAAAGCCGTGCAGCTGAGTCCGCAGGCTGGCGCGGGCGAAGGGCTGGACTTCCTCCCAGAGGAACGGGTTCTCCACGACCCACGGGGGCAGACTCCCCCGTGCCCGCTCAAGGACGAGGGCGACGATCTGGTCGAGGGCGGTCTCCAGTGCCGCGACGAGGCGGGTGAACTCAGCCGACCTCTGTCCCACCGCGGCCTCAGGCCCGATCGCGCCCCGCTGCACATCTAATTGCCCACCCTGTCCGCTCATCTGCGCTCGGATCTCCGCCTCGCTGGTCTTTCAAGGCCATGAGAGGCAAGAAGGCCCAAGCCACCCCCCTAGGGAAGGCTCAGGCAACCTCGAAGCACGCACGCCACTGGGCGCGATGCCCCGCTTTTCACACTGTCGAAGCAGTGTGGACGCTGACTAGAGGCGCCCGCTACGCAAATAGTCCGAAGCCTTCGACAGATGACTCGTAGGGTTTGCGAATCCGGCCGGCGGGCGATCAGATCTCCTCGCGCGAGAGCGAGTCGCGCAGGCGCAGGGCGACGGCCAGCTCGAGGTGGCGGGCGCCGAGCGGGTGGCCGATCCGTTCCTCGATCACCCGCAGGCGGTTGGTGACTGTCTGGTGGTGGACGCCGAGCGCGGCCCCGGCCGAGGCCGCGTTGAGCTCCGCCGCGAAGTAGGCGGCGAGGGTTTCGCGCAGGCGCGCGGAGGCAACGGAGGGGTCGTCGATGCCGTGCAGCTCGTGGGCGACGAAGGCGCGGGCGTCGCTTTCGGCTTCGGTCGCCAGCGTCTCCACCGCCACGTCCTCGTAGTGGATCACCGCCGGGCCGGGTGGCGCCACCCACTGCGCCCGCAAGGCCTGGTGGTTGGTCGCCCGCAGGCCCGCCTCGCCGAAGCCCTCGAGGCCGAAGGCGATCCTGATCCCCGGGCCCGGCTCGAAGCGGCTCAGCTCCGCTTCCTGGTGGGAATCGAGCGGGCGCGAGCCGCTGATCCAGCCCCACCAGTTGTTGTGGAGGCGGAGGGTGAGCTGGACCGGGCGGCCGAGGCTGACGCCGAGCTGGCGCACGGCCTTGTCGGCCCCCTCCCCCCAGGCGACGCAGCCAAGGTGGTAGTGGTTGAGGTCGATGTCGAAGTGGGAGCCGGAGAGGGGGTCGGCCTCGAGCAGGCTCTTGATCGCCTGGAAGCGATGGTGCTCGCCCTGGGCGGCCGCCCGCTCCACCCCGCGCTGGTAGCCCTCGGCCATGTAGCGGCTGACCAGGTCGGCGTACTGGAAGAAGTACTGGGAGCCGTGGCGCAGCAGCTCGCGCTTGACGGCCTCGTCGGCGACCGAAGCCTCGATCAGCTCAAACCACGACCCCCAGAGCGCCATCTGGGCGAAGCGGTAGCCGGCCAGCAGCGAGGAGAGGTCCCCCACCCTGGCCGCCATCACGATCAGGGTCGCGTCGATGTCCGGCAGGCGGCCCGGCAGGAAGCCGTCGCGGAAGGCCGCCCACTCGGTCCGCAGGGTGCCGCGGATGCACTCGCCCAGCTGCTGCCAGACCGGCCCGGTCTCCAGGATCCAGCGCGGCACCCGGCCCCGCATCGCCTCCAGGCCCTCGGCGGCGAGGAAGTCGAGTCTGGACTCCAGCTCGGCGACGAGGCGGTCGAATTCGGCGACAGTCGCCTCGCTCTGGAAGCGATCTACGGGGCTCAGCACCGGACCCATGGCTTCCCTCCGGTCCGGCTCTCGCCGTCAAACTCTCGAAACCGATGAGGCGCCTCCCACACGCTTCGTCTCGCGTGAGCCGCGAGAACCCCATCTCGCAAGCTCCACCTCCGATTCCCTATGGATGTTAGTCCTCGGGACGGCTTGTGGCAAATGCCCCTTTCGCTCAGCGCAGGGCCGAGGGGAGCCAGTCCGCCGGCTCGAGCGCCAAAGGCGGGGCGAGGAGCCGGGCCAGCTGGGGCGCCAGCTCCTCCAGGCCCTCGCCGTGCCCGTCCGCCAGGCGGGCGGCGATCAGCGCCATGGCGCCGCCGGCGAGCAGCTCCTCGCCGGCGGGCGAAGACGGAGAGTGCGGCGAGACGCTGGGCGGGCGGGCCTCGCGGAGAAGCTCGGCCAAGGAGTCGACCGCCCGCCGGTAGGTGCGGCGGTCGAGCTGGCGGACGGGCGAGTGGACCAGGCAGAGCTCGGCGAGGCGCGGCTGCGTCGCGAGGGCGCCCAGCAGCGCCGCGAGGGCGGCTTCGAGGCGCTCCGGCGGCGGGCGCGGCACCGAGAAGGCCGCGGCGAGGGGGTCGAGGAGGATGTCGAGGGCGGCTTCGCAGGCGAAGTCGAAGCACTCGTCGAGGTCGACGAAATGCTCGTGGAAGTCCCGGGGCGAGACGCCGGCGACTTCGGCCACGTCCGTCGCCGTCAGCGAGGCGGGGCCGCGGCGGCCGACCGCCTCGATCAGCCCGACGACGATCTGCTGGCGCCGGTGGGCCTGGACGACGTGGGTGGACCCGGAAGCCTGGGGGTGGATCAAGTCGGCGATGGGCGGTGCTCCTTCCCGAACTCGATTGCATGTTCAGGATCGCCTCTTGGGGGCGCTGCCGCCACGCAGATAGTCCGAAGGAAGACCGAAGGCGACTCGTAAAAGCTACGAAGGCGGGCGGCGCAGGCTCCCACGGTCATCGCCCTGCGCAGGTTCGGAAAGCGCTTTTCGCAGCCGTGCCGAACATTCCGCGATGAGCTCGACGATCCGGTCGAGGACCGGGCGATCTTGGAAATTGGCGGCAAGGGAGCGGCGGGCCCTCCGCAGCGGTGAGGACTCGTTCGACCGTCGCCAAGGCACGGCGCTTGACCAGGGCCGGTTTGACTTTGAGTGCGCTACCGAGGCCTTCTCGGGACATTCAGCCCTCATCGGCATCGACTGTGCGAGCCTGACTGGCTCGACGGCGCGTCTGAGGTCGGCCATCTCGGGGGCGTCGAGAGCCGGCCATGAAACCCGAGGAAACTGATCCGCCGCTCACTATCGTGGGGCCATAGGTGATCCCCTCCCGATCATCGGGCGCAACGTACTGACGGCGACGAAGGAAGGGGCACCGCTGACGCTGCGGCGCCAAGTGCTCACCCCCGTACCTCGCAGCGGCTGTTCAGGGTCAGCACCTGCCCCGGCTCGCCGAGGAAGGAGAAGCTCGTCCGCGCCAGCGGGAAGACCGCGCCGGGAAAGCCCTTGGGGGCGGGGCAGCCGGCGGAGAGGAAGCTGCGGCGGGCGCCCCTGTAGGAGAACTTGCGCGAGAGCCTCATCTCGACTTCGGTCAGGTTGCCCCAGGCGCGCAGGGAGGCCGGCAGGGTGGCGTCGAGGGTGGTGCCGTAGGTGCCGTGGGCGAGGCGGTCGACCCTGAAGGGGATCACGAAGGAGCTGGCGAAGGGACGGGCGGAGTAGATCTGGCCGAGCAGGATCGGCTTGCCGTGGCTTTCGCCGTTGAAGACGAGCATCTGGCCCCTGCTGACGTAGGGCTCCTGGCCCTTGAGCCCGACGAGCGCCGAGAAGTGCCCTCTGCCGACCAGCGCGGGGCGGCAGCTGGCCAGGGCGCGAGAGGTGCTGGCGGGCTGGATCTTGGCGTAGGGGCAGCTCGGCAGGCCGGCGGAGTCCAGCAGCCCGTTGCGGTTGATCTCGATCCCCAGCGTCTTCAGCGTCGGCGGGGCGCTGCCGTCGGTGGTCTTGATCCTCCAGCCGACCGAGACGGCGATCGGGGCC
>Ga0265319_1000270_pt1 | contig 38990 bp, 66 predicted proteins | sample 4824metaG_FD_192443 | JGI IMG/M metagenome (GOLD analysis project Ga0265319, IMG submission 192443) | Rhizosphere microbial communities from Carex aquatilis grown in University of Washington, Seatle, WA, United States - 4-8-24 metaG | ecosystem: Host-associated > Plants > Roots > Rhizosphere >...
AAAGAGGCATTTGAAAGTGCAAACGAAGGTCTTTATTACGGTGTACAGCTCGCTAAATTGCGTGCTAATGGGAGCTTGTGTCGGGTACCCTATGACGATTCAAATGTGGTGCATACTGCTTGGGACATTGGCCTCGATGATTTTACTGCGATATTTTGCTTCCAGGTAGGACGTGGTGGCAATATTTCGATTATCAACTATTATGAAAATTGGGACGAAGGAGCATCGCATTACTGTGACTGGCTTAATAAACAACGGTACAGATTTGGACGCCATATCTTCCCGCATGATGCAAGAAAAAGAGACGCTGGAGCTAAGACACAATATCTTGACCACGTTACGCCGCTCCTCGAAGGCAAATTCATTGTATTGGAGCTTAAAGAGTGTGACAAGTTGGAAGGTATCCAGACGGTACGCTCTATGCTATCTCGATGTGTCTTTGACGAAGAAAAGACACTTAAAGGATTTAGACATCTCGAAGCTTATAAAAAGGTTTGGGATGATAGGCTCGGATGTTATAAAAACACACCGCTTCACGACGAACACTCGCACGCGGCGGATGCGTTTCGCTATTTGGCTGTAGGGTTAAAAGGTTTAGAAAGAAAAGATGGCCGAGGAGCAGACGAAGACATTAAAGCAGTAAATAGGTATTACGGCGTATGACAGTTTGGAAGAATGCAAAAGAAAATCCTCCAAAAAAGAAAGGAAGATATTTAATTCTTACAACTTTTATTCGCCCTTGTATTTCTAACGATTCGATCGTTAGAAAGCATGTCCCATTCGTAAGCAACTTTATTCCTGAAAAGGGATGGATGAGCAAATGTGATGAGCATGAAATCACCCATTGGACGGAGATTCCTCCCTATGATTGAATGGATTATATTTAGAACAGCGATGGCGTGCCTGCACATGGCCGAATTCTCTATTTTTATGGGTGGCATTGGGAGAGACTTTTTCATTTGGGTGGCCGATACAATATCAGAACCTTACAGGGAAGAGTAATGAAAAAACTGATTGAAGACATCAATTCTATTCCAGAGATATTCACTGATGGAGTCCGTGGCATTTTACTACTCAGGAGAAATAAAGATGGTGAAGAGGGGAATGCTCAAAGAAAAGCTATCAAAAGAATCTCGCGTGATACCAACGAGTGGAAAGCATTCGTACGTGAATTATACGAACTTCAACAAACTTCACATCAGGGGTATCGTATTTATTCATCTGTTAACGAACGAAATATCACAAAAGCTATTCACGAGTTTAAAAGACGTCAGCTAGAAACAGATTATGGGAACATGCATGAATCGCATTCATTCTATTGCGATATAAAGAATCGTTTCTTTAGCTGTTTAATGAATCCAAATTGTCGGGCTCAAAATAATTTCTTAATTGACTGTGACACGCAAGAAGAGTATGAACATGCGGAGTTGCAGTTGAAAAATAGTGGCCTTATTATCATGGAATACAAGACGAGAAATGGTGTGCATATCATCACTCGACCTTTTAACCCCAATGATTATGGGAATATGCAGATTAAAAAAGATGAACTAATGTTTATAGGATGATATGACAACACCACAATCAATATTATATGAATTACATTATAAAATCGGAGCTATTAGTCGATTAATTGACGGCGATGAAGAAAATAATGGCATATTCGAGAGAATTGATCAAGTTGAATTGCAAAATGATGATATTATCAATTCACTACAAAGAATCGAAAATCAATTAAGCTTGATTATTCAAGTACTGGCGAACCAAACCCATGGATGAAAGCGAAAGACTTCAAAGATGGAAAGATAATTATGGCTGGGAAGAATGCGGTATTGAATCAGCTACTAGAGATGAAGAAGTAGCTAATCGGATTGCCGCGCTATTGAATCATCCGCAGATTGATAAATATTGCATGGTTGATGCTTATTATTATGACTTTTCAGTTATTCCCAGGGGTGTGCAAGAAAAGCTTCAGCTTTGGCGTGATGCTTATCTCATTTATGGCATTACGACCAAAGGAGAAATGATTTCCAAATGGGTTGATAGATGGGATTTGGACAGCGTCGACCCTATTAGAGATGGAAAAGTAATGCATGGTGAGCATCCTAGAACTAATATGGTTTTACCAGAAATTAGACAAATGTACGACCCAAAGCTTTTGTCTACTCCTGCACCAGATTTTATTAAGACGGTTTTAGGTCATTTATGAATGAAGACAACGGCGTACGATGTTTATTTGATACTCCAGAAGCTAATAACTTCATCTATAAACCGCCAAATGTGACAGATTCTAACATTCCTAAAGCTCAAAATGCGACTCTTGGTGTGAAATTCGCACAAGGCGTCCATTTCCTTGACCCATGGGGATTTAAACTTTGGGGTATGAGTAGATGGCAAAGAACTATATTCCGCATGAAACACCCTGTAGCCTATACAAAAAGATGGTGGTGGGGATTCTCGCGAAAGATCAAAAGATTATTTGTTAAAGAACAAATATGGAAATGCAACTTAGTTAACACAAACAAAAAAGAGGTAAAAAATGGAAGTTGTGGAAACACAAACGGCAATGGGTGTAATCAAAAGCAAGAGAACACTCCACAGTAGAATTAAGGAATGCATTGATGACCTGCAAAGCGTCGACTTTAAATTTCCTTTTGAGATCAAATTTCAAGAGACTATGAGCAGCCCTGTATTTACTATTAAAATCGACAAGGAAGAGTCTAATTTCTTCGTGGATGAAAAGGGTCAGAAATGGGTAAAGGCTGATGAATAATGGGTGAGCTGACTGATCTATTGTTTACTGTTCTAGGCAAAATGGGCCGATGGTTTAACGTGAAAGGTCAGCGCATTTGTTTTGTTTTGTGGGTAATCTGCTTAATCTACTGGATGGTTCGCAACTTCTCTATGGATTTGTATGTACAAACAGGGGGCTGTCTTATTAGCCTTGGATTTCATTTCTATGGCTGGTGGAATTGGAAGGATAAAGGAATTGGCAAATGAAAACTTGGTGTACCTATTGTGACCCAAAGTATTTTATTATCTATGGATTTTGTGACAATTGTGGGCGTCGTTGCGAGCCACCACTATATGATCCAAAAGAGCTAATAGACTATGACGAATACCTTGAATTCCGAAAAAAATGGAATAAAGAGCGCTCAGACCTAATTTTGGACGCTATGAGGAGGATGCCAAATGAAGAGCTGGGACACAATTAGACAAGAATGTCCTAAACTATATAAAGAAGGCATTGCATTTGAATGCGCCCACGGATGGTATGATATTGTTTATGATTTATCGGTTAAAATCGAGAAGATTCTAAACGAATATGCAGAAAACCATAAACGGGTCGAGGGTGAAGAAAATGAAATATTTGAAATGTTTGCTGTACAAGTAAAAGAAAAATATGGCACATTGCGGTTTTATATGTCTTTAGAAACTGATGAGATAAGCGATCTCATACATGAAGCAGAGGCACTTTCTTCGCAGACGTGCGAAAGTTGTGGGGCTTCTGCTAAGATGCGTGGTACAAGATGGTTTGAGGTAAAATGCGATGCCTGTTTTGCTTCAAATAGAAATTAAATCAATGAGAGACTAGAATGTCAGAAGAACAAATAACGCCAGAGCCCCAAAATGTCCCGACAATTCCACAGATACTTGCAAAAGCGAAGAGAGATATCTTTCGTTTTAACGGTGAAAGACCTACCGCCATCAATCTCGAACACATTACACACATGTGCCTCGAAGGAAAAAAAATCACCTTTCACTTCTACTCGTCGGCAATTTTCGTTGAGTTGGCAGATGAAGGTGCCGCCGCATCTATCTTTGAAGTGCTCTTAACAAATTGGTCGGCCGATGTGGTGGAATGATATCAAAGAAATCAAAGAATGGATGATTACTATTGCTAGTCGGCTTACGAATCTCGACGTGAATGTTGATATTATTAAGCAGACGCAAGAAGACGCCGATGGATGCAATTGCTTTTCTGACCGCCTGGAAGAAATGGAAGAGAAAATTGATAAGATAAGAGATGAATTCCCAAGATTTGAAAAGCTTGTTAATCCCGAAGAACTGGTTTCTACTTACGAAAAACACATCACTAAAATTGAACAAATGATGCTTGAATTTAAGGGTTGTGTTTCCATGGCTCGAAGTTCAATAGCGGAAAGAAAAGAACTAGATGCCGAACTCAAAGACATGAAAAACGTTGCTCAGATAGCAAAAGATATTTATAATTCGATGCACACTTTTATCAAATCGGCTGACAATTTTGAACAAAGAAATTACTTCAAATTAGATGCGATTTATCGTGAAATTTGCGAAAAAACCGCGCAAAAACCTAAAAAAAAAGGTAAAACCGTCAAAAAAACGGCGATTACTCCTTCCCTTTAATCTGAATAGAACGAATAGAACTATCTAGTATTTGCATAAAAAGATTTCTATAAAATACAACTTCATCAAGGGTCTTGCATTGTCCGAGCATGCAGTTTATCGACGCGCTCATCAATGCTGACATGGCTAAATTACGGTCATTTTCCTGAAGAACATTGGAAATGTACATCTCCATTTTGTTTGTCATTTCCATGACATCCATCAAATCGTCGTGTGGAATGTGAGGCATTTCCATGATTAGTTCCTTGCGCATAATAAATTTTATCCTACAGGATTAAATTAATTAAAAGCCATGGTGAAAAATGCGAAATAACGACCCTATTTTCTGGCCGGAAGATTCTCTGAATGTGTCGCTGCGCCAAGGTATGGAAAAGAACTACTCCGATAGTATTAATATCTTACAAACGCAGTGGTATCAAGCCGACCTCAATCAACGATTCACAATGAATGACCAAGAAGTATGGGGCTTGATTTTCCCAGGTGTTGCGACATATCGAAGGAAGATATGGAACTTCAATATTATGAACCCCATAAGCGAAGCTATCAGTGGCCAGCAAAGGCAGACACGAAAAAGTTCCGCGGTAATTCCTGTTAGAAATGGCGTACAAAAGACAGCCGATCAGCTCACGAAATGTCTTTATCACAATCATAAAGAAGGCTTCCATACAACCTTTAGCGATGCATTCCAATTAGGCGCTGTTATCCAGGGCCTGGGCTTCATGTATATGTATGGGGACTCAACTAAAGACCCTCTCAGCCCAGACCCTCGCTGGCGTTATGTCGACATGAAATCATGCCTTTTTGACCCATATTTCCGCAAGCATGATATGAGTGATGCTAGATTTTTTTGGGTTAGAACTTTCTTTGATGCCCAAGAAGCAGCTCTGATGTATCCGCAGTTTGGTGATGAAATTTTATCTTTACCTAAAGGAACATACCGCGATGACAAATTCTACTACATGCCAGAAGTCTACCAAATCCAATTCCCTAACCTCATTGCCTTCGATGAGTATTGGTACCAAACTAGCCGAGAAGCTACATTCCTCGTGGATAGAAAGACAGAAGAATGCCAGGAGTATCAAGGCACTCCAGAGCAGCTTAAAGAGATCATGCAAGCTTTCAAAGGAAAGCTCTCTACCTTAAAAAAACAAGTACCGACTGTTAGACGAAGCATTATCCTCAACGACCGTGTAATCGTCGATGAACCCAACCCTTATGGCATGGATAGATACCCAGTCGTGCCGATGCTCTCCTTCTTCACCGCAGATACCCCTTACTACGCATACAAGTTTAATAGTCCGATGACTATGCTTCGTGATTGTCAATACCTCTTAAATCGCTTAAAAGTTTCCAATTTGGAAATACTTGATGCGCAACAACAGGGCTTGAAAGTTAAAAAAGGTGCATTAGTCACTCCAGAGGATGCGCTAAATTCAGGCCATGGACGTGTCTTGTCCATTGACCCAGACTTTCAGATGGACGACGTGCAGGCGATGCCTATTGTGCCTCCTTCTCCTGTCATGCTTCAAATGGAAGAAATGCTAAAAGGTATCTTCTTCAACATTGCTGGTATCGACCCGAATGCTATGGGGATGGATATCGACGACAAAGCCGGAATCATCACAATGATGAGGCAGGCTGCCACAGCTAGAAACCTTCAAAGACTCTTCGATCAAGCCGACGAATCGCAAAGATTATGCGCCGATATCGAAATAGAGTACATACAAAAGAACTGGACCTATGGAAAAGTTAGACAAGTTATCGGTGAAGACCCAACAGCTGAATTTGATAGTAAGATATTCTTTAAGTATGGCTGTAAGGTCGTTCAAGCGGCTCTTACAGAGACACAGCAACAATTAGAACTAGCTCAAATTCTTCATGCACAGCAACTCTATCCAGACCTAATCCCACCGGATGAAGTCTTAGAATGCATGACTCTGCAAAACAAAGACCGCATTGTCGAAAAAGTTATGGCTAAGCAGAAGGCAATGCAGGAACAGCAGCAGAAGATGGAGCAGCTACAAATGCAGCAGTTACAAGTTGACAACATGACAAAAGTGGCTTATGCCCATAGTCAAGAAGGGCTAGCGAAAGAGCGAGTAGCCAAAATCCAAACGGATTCGGCAGTGGCTCAAGATAAATTGCGTCGAGCTCATCAAGAAGATACGGCGAGCTTACTTAATGTTGTCAAAGCACTTAAAGAGCTAAAAGGTATGGATTTAGACCATTTAATGCAACAGGTCGAAATCCTAAATGCTTTAAGTCCTGCTGCTAATCCTGAGAAGGAAACGGTTGCAAGTAATCAAAATGTTGCTTAACAATTAAATTAAAGTTGCTTGAATAAAGGAGCAAAATTATGGCTAAGAATTATGGTGGCCGTTCTGAAAAAGGTCAGGGTGGTTATAAAAGTCCTGGTGAAAAGGGCACAGCTGGTTCAAGAAATGGCGGAATGCCTAGTGGTGATATGGCTATGGCCGGTCTAAATCAAGGCGATATGTCGCCAAGAATTAAAGATTATCAAAAACCAGCTAAGGAATTTTCTCAAGAAGGTTTTAGCAAAACATTGGATTATATCGAACGTCAAGATAAACTCCAAGGTACTGAAGCCTCTACAGTAGAAAAGCAAGCTTATAAGGGGAGATATTCTTAATGGCTAAGTCATCATCTTCAAAAGATAGACCAGGTCGTGTAGAAATCCAGAAAGGTCCTATCAGCATGGATGAGCAATATTCTCTTTGCTTTCCTCGTGAACCCGAAAGAACGCGAGAAGATATGCAAAATCTAGAAGATAGACGTGCTGGCATGACTTTAACAAAGCACGAGCCTAAAAGATAAAGTAAAGCGCTTTATTTGGGGTCAGATTTGCGAGTCTGTACCCCCTTTCTTTACGGCATGTTAGCTCAGGTAGTAGAGCGCATCTAGTTGGCATCGCCCTAGGTGAGGCGTAAGCGCAAGTCTTACACGTGCCTTTTCCTTTATATAGACAATGTATTTGATCTATATATCACTTCTATGTATGTTATATGCCAATTATATATAACACATATGGAGGATATATGATTATCGTGATCGGCGGCATCAAAGGTGGCAGTGGTAAAACCACTATCGCGACCAATTTAGCCGTGATGCGTTCAATGAGTAAGAAAGTCTTACTAGTTGATGCTGATGAACAGAAAAGCGCATGGGACTGGTCACAACAAAGAGACGAGTTAGATAAGAAAGACAATAAATTATGTCATTCTTTTGTTACTGTTTGCATGTCCGGCAAATCAGTTTATTCCAATTTAATTAAACTAACAGAAAACTATGATGATATTATAGTTGATACTGGCGGTCGAGATACAACTTCTCAGCGTTCTGCTCTGTGTGTTGCAGATAAATTAATCCTTCCTTTCAAGCCTAGTTCGATAGATGTCTGGACTATGATTCCAGTTAAGGCAATTCTTGATGAATGCGTAAATACCAAACTTAAAGTCTATGCCGTGGTAAGCCAAGCTGACCCTATCGGCAAGGACAACAAAGAAGCTATTGAAATCCTAAAGGAATACAAAGATATCACAACAATAGAAACAACCATAGGAAACCGAAAGGCTTTCAGAAATGCAGCTGCCGAAGGTATGGGTGTGTGGGAAATGGAACCTCAAGATAAAAAAGCGTGCTTAGAGATTCAAACGCTTTACGACTTAATATATAGTTGATATATTGAATTTATATACGGAATATATGGGGGATATATGGCAGTGAAGAAAAAAACAAACGCTTCTATGGAAAAATTTATTGAGCAAGGAGCGGCTGTTAAATTAGTAGATGAAAAAGCTTTTAAAAATGTTTTAATTAGGATTCCATATGGGTTATTATTGGAGCTCGATGAATGGAATACCAGAAAACCTTGGATAAATAGAACTCAATGGATTGTAGAAGCGATACACGAAAAACTAAAGAGAGATTTGAATGAAGAAAAAGAAGACGTTGGAGGACGAGATTAATGAATTCCTCGAATATTGGGACGCCGACCAAATGTGTGCTTTTTTGCGTGATATTATCCCTCTTTTTGAATTATACGATGTCGAAGACGAAGACGACTGGGTCGCCGATGCTGTGGGTAAAGAGAACGAAAGAAACATACGACTCATCCGTACAGTTTATTTAGTTTCTAGAATAGCAGAATTTCATGCAGGAAAGCTATGCGGTGTCAAAATCAACTTCAAAGAAATCTATCGTAAGATGGAGAAACAAGGGGCTGTAGAAAGTGTCAGGTGAATGCGAAAAATGCGGAGAACATGCCCTTGAATGCACTTGTGGATCATTTTGCCGACGTCAACAAAATGATCTACACCATCACCACAAGCAGATAAATATGGAAATTCTTCCATTGGAAGACTGTTTAGAACCACCTGCAGAACAGATTCCTGTCAGATGGGTAAATGTCCGTGGAAGAAAAGAACACGAAGCTTTGATCAAAGACGCAACCAAATGTAAAGAACTTGGATTAGATCAGGTGTACGAGACTATCGTATACCTGAAACGTTGGGGTAATTGGTTAAGCTAAAAGAATCTTGGTTTGTTTCTGTCCGTCTGGTGAACCCATCAAGAAATCTCCTCGATAAAGTTTATTCTCCACCCAATTTCCTTCTTCATCCTTTGTAAAACCAAAATATTCAAGCTGTAGATTTTCCCATCGCTTAATCATTTCAACGCGACTCTGATCGAATAAATCAGGGCTCATCAAAATATTCATCATTTGCGATCTATGTGGTAATTCCCAACAAAAGTAAACGTCTGCATTAGGATAGATGTGAAAGCACATCATGTCTTGTTCTGGATAAGGACGATACTTTGTTATCTTACGGATTCGAACGAGTCCACGCTTAAGCATAAGGTCATATTTCTCATAAATGGCTAAGTAAAATGCTTTACCCTCCATTTCTTTTGTGCCTTGTTCGATAGCTTCGTTGATATCTTTCACTAAATCTTTGGTGATTTCGTGATTAACATCCCCAATTACTACCCCTCTTTCCCCGTTCATCTGAGCGTCTCTATAAATAGACCCTACCGTTTGGCGCGTCGGGTCTATTTTTGATTGATGTTCCATTTACCTTCTCCTCCGGCTTTCCAGGAATTTGTTGCACACGCTTTCCTGGTCCAATAATTTTTGATCTTTTCTTTGTGTCCCTTTTCGGCACATTCGCATGAACAAAAAACTGTTCGTTGACGTTTCTTCTGGTTTTCTAGTCGAATAACTTCTTTTCCACATGTCCGGCAAAGCAGTGGTTTTGGCGTTCGCTTTTCCGTCGATTTTTCTAGCTTTATCCGATAAACACAGTGATAACAAAATTTCTGATTATTTATAAAATCGGTAACTAACCGATCAATTTTGCAACTATCACAAATCATAAACCTCACTTTTGTTTGACTTATAATATTTTTATTACACAAAGTCAAACATAAGGGCGTACAAAAGGCGGATAAGCCCTCCGTCACGGCGTAATGTGGGCCTAGCCGACCACCAAACAAAGAGGAAATTCAATGACTGAGATTCAAAACCAAAACAGCGAAGTCCAAGAGGTAGCGCCTCAGGTAGAAACCCAAGTCAATGAAGTGAAAGAGACACAGCAACATCAAGAGCCGGTAACAAATCAGCACTTGAAGGCGATGCGTCTTAAGAATGCCGAACTCGAAAGAGAACTAAAGCAACTACGAGAAGCTCAGATGCAGATTATGCAAGCACAACTTGCCAATAGTCAGCAGCCTGTGCGTCAAGAGGTTGATGAGTTTGATAAGATCGGTGATGAAGAGTTCATTCCTTTAGGTAAGGTGAAGAAGCTAGCTGAGAAAAATACTCAGAAGGTGCTCAAAAACGCCGAAGAACTCGTACGCCAAGAAGTGCAAAAAGCATTTCATAAGCAACATCAAGATCAATTCATGGACCGCTTGAATCGTCAGTACGCTGACTTCTCCGAGATCGTCAATCCTGAAACTTTATCAATTTTGGAAGAAAAGGAACCGGAGTTGGCGGCGACGATTGCGGATTTAAAAGACCCGTATAAGATCGGAGTCCAAAGCTACAAATACATCAAAGCGATGGGGCTTACCCAATCGGCAACGGAGCAGAGAAGAGAGAAGGAAGTAGACAAAGCGATTGCTAAGTCAGAGAAGGCGGTAACGTCTCCTATGGCTTACGATAAGCGGCCTATTGCCCAAGCTTTCAAGCTCACCGATGCCATGAAGAAAGACCTTTATCGTGAAATGCATGGATATGCAGCACTCGCTAGCTCGGTTCCCGAAATGACCTAGTAGGTCAAAGGGAACAATATGACAGTATCAATTGCTTCGTTGCCTCCGCAAATTCAACAGCGGTACAACGCAAAATTGCTGTCAACTCCAGAGCACAACTTAATTCACCAGTTGTTTGCTACACCAGTAGAGTTGCCAGACAATCAAGGCTTCATTGATCGTCAGTCACGATATGACAGGCTTGACCTGTTTGAAGTGCCTCTCGACGATGGCCAAAACAACCCACCACCACAACAGCTTAATCGCGTTGACGTGGACTGCCGTGTACGCGTCTATGCGACTTATATCGTATTGACTCGTCAGGTCACGATCACAAACGAAGACCCTGTGCTTAATTCTGCCGCGGCTCGCTTGGGACAATCCCTCCGAGAAACGCAAGATGCCCTTCAGAGAGATAACCTGGAGTCGTCTGCAAGCATAATTAACTGCGTAGGTGGTACTAACGGCGATATTCCTACTGAGATGACTATCTCAGACGTGGATGACGTCTTCACAGTACTTCAGAATAACTCTGGAGAGTACATCACGAACATCGTGGAAGCGGAATTGCGCTTTGGCACAAGTCCGATTGGGGACGCCTACGGGTGCATGTTGACCACACGAATGATTCCAGTGCTGTACAACATGACTGGTTTTATCAAGAAATTCCAATATCCAAACATCTCACAAACGTTGAGCGTCGAGATCGGCGGAGCGAATAACGTGCGCTTCTTTGCTTCTGAGCAAGGTTCTGTCACTCCAAATGCTTCTATGCTTGGAAATGACATTGCTAACTGCTTTGTTTCTGCAAAAGAAGCCTACAAAGTTGTGTGGCAAGCAGGTGGTAAAGCTCGCTTTATCTATCTACCTCCTGGATATAACAACGACCCATGTATGCTTCGTCATACTGCTGGTTGCTCGTTCTACCAAGGGCAGTGCATCACCAACGACCTCTGGATTCAAAACCTACGCTCAACAGGTATTTAAGGAGGTCAATATGGCATTACCATTTTCATTTATTGGGAAGTGGGATTACACAAATCCTGCAACTCCCGTAGCCGTCAACATTCCAATGACGGATAGACCTGATTGGGTGATTGTAAAAAACTTAACCAATTGGGGCGACACAACAGCCGTTTCGAGTATTGAATCTGAATGGTTCAGCTCTATGGCTCAAGGGTCGTATATTTCTCAAGATCAGACTGTTACAACTAACGCTCTTGCTTCTAATACAGGCACTAGTGGAGGTTTTACATTCGTAGATCAAACGAATCCTCCTACCTTTACGAGAGTCTCCATGACAGCAGTCAATGGTTCGACTTTCGTTGTTTCCACAGCAAACACAACTGGCATCAATGTAGGCGATTTAGTTCGTCTCATCAACGTCGTTGGTGCTTTGGAATTAAGCGGATTCTTGTTCCAAGTGACCGCTGTTAGTGCAGGGGTAAGTATTACTCTAGGCTACGCTGCTACAGCAGCCACAGCTAAAGGTTCTACTTATGGCAATGGTACAACTGGATTCTTACAAAAAGTCTACCCAGGCTTTATGTATCCAGGATTGAGACAGGTGATGTTTATCACCCAAGCAACTCAAGCTAAAGTCTATTTTGCTCGTCAAAACGACTTTACTCCTGGTGAGATGGTTGATTTCCAAATTCCTGCTCCATACGGGATGATCCAGCTAAGTAACCTTACTGGAAACGCTACAAGCGTTTACGGTGTCAACAAAGCTGGACCAGCAAGAGTTCTGGTTGTGACAAACACAGCGACAGAATCATCTATCACTATTGACTACGATACAACTGGCTTTACTGCCTTTACGTATCCGTCTTCAGCAAATTTTGCTGGTGGAGCATCCCCCCCAACTTGTTTCCCTGCTGGCTCAGGAATCGTGCCTCTTAACGGAAGCGCGACAATTCCTCAAAGTCCTCCAGGAACCAATTTGCAGGATTCTTTTGATAATCGTGCTCAATACGTGATGAACCTCGGTCTTAATGTGGTAGGGCCTGCCTCTGCTCACATGGTCGTCATGGCATTTAAAGCCGATTTTAATAACGCGATCACCAACGCATAAATAATAGGAGGGGGATAATTTGTCCCCCTCCTTTAATTAAAGGAAAAACAATGGAAGTTAGAGAATTAAATAAGAAGCCAAAGAACACATTGCCTGCTGCGGAGCGAGATGAACTCGTTAAAAAAATGCGCAAGGAAGACGATAGAATCGTCACCGGCATGTTCGAATTCCTTGATGCTCAAGGCGGATGGCTAGAGTTTGCTTACCGAAAATATCCAGGTGAGCCAATTCAGATGATTAAGATGATTCATGGTGAGATTTGCGATCTTCCTATGGGGATTGTCAAACATTTGAACAACACCAAGAAAAAAATCAGACGCTATTCGATGGAATTGCCTGCTAGTGGGCAGAGAACTCCTCGTAGCTTTGAAACAGTATCGAGAGTGAGATTTACCCCAACGAATGTGCTATGAGTGCCCCCTATAATTCAAATTATGGGCCTCCGTTTGGGTCGGACTTCATTCCGAACCTGCAATATATAACGAATATTACGCAGTCTGCTCCTGCTATTGTTACTTTTGCCGATAATCATAATTTTACTGTGGCGGAATGGATAAGCTTTCGCATTCCTCCTCCTAATGGAATGATTCAGCTTAATAATCAGAAAGCTCAAATATTATCTATTACCCCGACAACTGTAACAATAGCAGTAGACAGTATCAATTTTTATCCATTTATATATGTGCAAGACCCACAAGTTCCTTGTGTTGCGGTTCCGGCTGGTTCCGGAATAATTCAAGGGACTACTACAGTCACTTTAGAAGATGCATTTGATAATAGGCCGGTAACATGAGCACATTTGTACCCACATATCCTTTGTTTCCAACCTTAGCCAACGCAGTCACTAAGACTCGTAAACTGACAGGTTCGACTAACTCTTTTCAGGTGACGGATTCTTATATTGTTAATCAGATGCACAGTTTCTACGCCTACGATTTACCTGCTAAATTTAGGTCTTTAAAGTTAAAAGACATCTACACATTTACAACAAATGTCGGACAAGATGTTTACCCTTTTAATAGTGAACTTTATATTACAGTTAATCAACCATGCATGTGTGCTAAAAGAGAAATTAAACTCTTTAATAATCCATGGTCATTTTACGCAGCTAATTTTAATTGGCAACAATTTACTAATTTCGCTTCAGGTGACGGAAGTACTGGTTCTCAAACTGGATTAATTACTAACATTACAAATGCCGCAAATGCAGTAGTCACATCCACTGATCATGGTTTAGTTACAGGAACATCAGTCATCCTAAATAATGTCGGCGGCATGACCGAGGTTAATGGAAATTCGTACACCATTACTGTGATAGATGCTAACGATTTCTTTATAGGGGTAGATTCGACCTCCTTTGGCGCATATACTTCAGGTGGCTCTTGGTACTCCTCACCTTATAATGGCTTCACCACAGCCTTCCCATTCATTCCTAGTGTAAACAACGATCCAGGTCCTCAAACCAATCGCAACCTTTTCTTTCCGCAAAGCCGAGTACAAAACATTCTTATCACCGCCAACGTTATTGGACCTAACGGAGTGGGACAGACTCAGAACGTAACAGATGACGGTCAAGGAAATCTAATTCAAATCTTCCAGACGTCTAACAATGGGAACCAGGAATATGGCTGGACTTATTATAGGCAATACGCTTCTGCGACACCTACTCAGCCAGGAAATGCAACAATTAATTATCAGACCGGTGAAATTATCGGTTTAACATTTGCAGAAGCTATTCCTCCTGGAACACCAATTCAAATCCAATACAACCCTAAGCAATTTTCGATTCCTTTAGCAATCATGTTCTATCAAAACCAGTTCACGCTGGCCCCAACGCCAGATAAAGGTTACACCGTAGAATTGACTTGCTATCGTCAACCCATTCAAGCTCTTTTAGCTTCTGATATGGCTGGAAATCCAGAACTTTCAGAATGGTGGGAGATATTGTCCGTCGGGGCTGCTAAGAAGATATTTGAAGAAAGATTGGATTCAGATGGCGTGATGTTCATCGACAAGATGCTTAAAGAGCGTTACGACATCATCGAAACAAGAACCTATGCTCAGATAGGTCAAGAAAGAATCTCAACATTATATACCGATCAGCTAACTGAGAATTATGGAAACAGCGGACAGATTTCAAATTTTGGGTCGATATGAAACAGAAGAGTAAACCGCAGAAATTGCCGGATATTAACAAAAAGAAAAAAGTTAAATCACTGCCTAACAAGCCGATTCCTATGGGGGGAGGGCCATTCGTTGGGCGACATACTACAGGGTAACTATGGCTGTCATTAAGGGAAAAGAAAAGAAGTTGAAAAAACCTCTCTCTCCAGCGAAAGCCCAGATGAGTAAAGAATCTAAAAAGAAGTTGCGTGACCCTAGGGCTGTGCAACCTATTCCAACAGTCTGTGTGAGTTAAGGAGGAAAAATGCCTATACCGACATACACCCCAGGATACCCACCAGATGGGTCATCTTTAGGTCAAACAAAGTCGACGATAAGAAACAACCTAGATGGTACGTTTCAAACGTTAGCGGTTGATCACATAAATAATAATGGTCAGCCAGGTTCTCAACCTGCCGGATACCATACAATTATACATGAAGTTCCTCAAGCTAGCGTTTCAACAGTAAACGGATATAATCAGGTTTTCTCCGGAGTTCCAGGCACTTTGATTGTGAATGGTGTGGCAACGCCTAATATCCCATCTAATGGAGATACTCAGCTTTATTCTTTGACTGGAATGGGTGGTCTATCTCAGCTCACAGGTAATAGCGCTAATGCAAATGGATATCAATGGATTGGAGGGATTTTATTGCAATGGGGAACTGCCACAGGAACAAGCTCTTCAACAAAAGCCGTCACTTTTTCTCCTGCCTTTCCTAATAACTGCTTCAATGTAAACGCTATTCCTATTCGTGCCGCTTCATCTCCTGGAGCTGATTTTGCTTGTGTAATTGTCACTTCAAGCGTCACAAAAAACGGATTCACTATAGGTAATATCGGTTCACACACAGTTGCCGGATTTTACTGGTTTGCGATAGGTAATTAAATGACAGGATTCCAACAAGTAATGATCGGCGGATTTCCTGGAGGTGGTTTAACACAGGATAGAAAGCCGGCTTTATTAGCCAATGAAGCTTTTTCCGATCTCGAAAACGCCTATGTGTTCCGAGAAAGGACAAAGAAAAGAGATGGTGAAGTCCCGATGGGTCGGCTTAGCCGCTTGTTTACTGCCGCTTCCTTAGGCAATAGCGGGGCATCTCCTTGGACATTCAATATTTATACCCTTCTTACCATCACTCCTGAGCCTAATGCAGAAATCAACCCTGGAAGCGTCAGTATTTCGATAGCTACCTTAGCTACCCCTTTTGTTGATGCGGGCAATGGAACGCTTACAAATGCGACCCCTGGCAATTCTGGGACTATTAACTACATGACTGGGTCTGTGACATTAACGACGACAGTTGGCGCAGGTCACGCCTCTACAATCACATTCTCTTATTTCCCAGGTCTTCCCGTTATGGGAATTCTAAGACGAGAAGTTGCAACCATTGGGATAGATGCTACTGTTTGGTTTGATACTAAATATGCTTATCAATACATAAATGGGTTCCAAGAACTTGTTCCAGGCACAACCTGGACAGGAACAAACACAGACTTCTTTTGGGAGGCAAATTTTCAAGGTGCAACTCCTGATTTAAGATATTTCTTTGTCACAAACAATAATTTAGATTTGGTCGCTCCTTCATATGATCCCATTCGATATTATAACAATACAACCTGGATAGATTTACAGCCTTTGGTCACAGCTACAGTCACTTTGTGGCAAGCTCAGATTTTAATCCCTTATTATGGCCGCTTACTTGCGCTTAATACATGGGAAGGGTTAACGGCTGGAACATACGCGGGAGCAACAAATTTCTTTGCTAGATGTCGATTTAGTCAGATTGGCGATCCCACCGATCAAACCAATGGTTGGAGATCGGATATATTTGGTCGCGGAGGATTTATTGATGCTCCTACTAACGAGGCAATAGTCAGCGCAGCATTTTTTAGGAATACATTAATTGTATTTTTTGAATATTCTACCTGGCAACTACGTTACATTGGAGAATATGGACTTCCTTTTATTTTCGAACGAATTTCTTCCGACTTTGGCGCCGTTAGTGCTTATAGTCCTATTGTATTTGACCAGGGGGTAATGGCTGTTAGCGACCGTGGGGTTATTCAAGCCGCTGCTAATGGTGTAACTCGTCTCGATGATCAAATCCCTGAGCAAGTATTTAGTTTTGAAATCCAAAATAATGCCCCGAATTTCGTGCATGGTATTAGAGATTTTGAAAAAGAACTTGTTTACTGGAACTATGTAGACACGTCGAATTCCTCAACTAACCAATCTTATCCAAACACTGTCCTTGTATTCAACTACCGCAATAATACCTGGGCAAAATTTCGAGACACGATCACATGCTTTGGCCCTGCTCAATTCCAATTTGGAATTACCTGGGACAGTCTAACAACATTCTGGGAAAGCAATGTTAGCTGGGATAACGTTGATGATCAACAATATGTAGATTATATCACCTCAGGGAATCAACAAGGCTTCATTAATATCTATAATAACCCAGATGCTGAAACACCGCAGCCTGTGACAACTCTTTATGCTCCCACTTTAGCAATTACAGCTGTTAATTTTGGCGTGACACCTGCTCAGATAACAATTCCAAGTCATAATCTAGCTAACTCTGAAATAATATACATCCAAGGTATGCTTTGGACAGGTATTGACCCAGGATTAAATAATATGATTTATAATGTGACCGTTGTAGATGCAAACACGATCACTTTAAGTATTTGGAATTTTAATTCTCAGAGCTACGATGCTGTTAACATAACATCTAGTGCGGTTTATATTGGTGGAGGAAGAGTCACATTATTCCCTAAAATGAATATCCAAGGAAAAGATTTCAATCCATTCCAATCAGAAGGAAAGCAATTCAAACTTTCCTATATTGATTTTCAGATGGATGCCAATATTGAATCGCCCGCGATCGCTGCCACGACCATACAACTTTTTGTAAATTCTTATTTGGGAGAACAGGCCAATCTATTGGCTACAAATGACTCTCTAATTAACTCGGCCTTAAACAATTCATCTCAAAATTCTCGTTTTATAACGAATGCGACACAATCAAATCCTTGCCAAATCACTAGCCCTAACCATAGCTTAATTCCTGGGACTTTGATTTATATTGGCAACGTTGAAGGAATGACCCAGCTCAATTCAGCTATCTATTCTATCACTGTTGTGGATGCAAACAACTTTACGCTGGACAATACGGATTCAACTGGGTTCAGCGCGTATATTAAGGGCGGTGTATGGAATACAAGCCCCGTCAACGGTCAAACCTATATTCCTGGCTCACAATATGCCTGGTATCGCTTCTATAGCACTCAATTCGGGCAATATCTGCGAGTAGGTCTGACTTATGATGATAATCTAATGAATCAACTGGCAACGCATCAAACTCCCATGGAACTGAACGCGATGAATCTATGGTTTAGACCAGGTGGAAGATTAATTAACTGATATATGTACCGTATATATCAAACATATAAGAGATATATAGAATGACATTCTCAAGCGATCTAGCCTTAAATACGAATCAGCTTCCTATCTCATTGGATGTTAATCCGGATGATAAGGATTTTGAAAACATTCTATTGCTTTATTTACGTCGTGTAGCTAATGCGGTAAATACCAAAGAAAGTGGCTTATTTCTTCTCCAAGAGAACGCTAACTTTGAGCAATGGTATCAGATTGGAAATCCTCAACAGAATCGGAATGCTTACAGAATTACCGCTGATTTGGTGATGCTAAATGGCGGCAATATTCCGGTGGGGAGCACAAGCATTGTTTTGTCTTCATCGACGCAACCGATGAATATTAATGGATACCTTTACCCAGTTCAAGGATTTGGGGGTGCAAAAGACACAACTGGACTTTCTTATTTTTTAAACGACCCGTCCATTTATGTCCGATATAATAGCTCGACAAATACAATTATTATTCAAAATAATTCAGGTAACGCTCTGACCTGGTGCGTTTGGGTCATGGAGTACTTAAAAAATTAGGTGAACTATGCCAAAATTCAGCGAATGGCTCTTCGGGAGCCCAGATAAATTAAAAAAAGTCGCAACAGGGACAAAAGAGCAACAAGGTTTGCATAATAGCATCCTTGGTCAGGCTATGGGAATGCAAGGAGCAGGCGGCGGTTATGACCTCGCTCAGAACTACTTTAATAATTTCCTTGGAGATAATCAGCAACAAGCTTTCGATCAATTCTCTCAACCCTATCTTCAGCAGTTCCAAGAGCAGATGCTTCCCCAGATAGCCGAGAGATTTGCAGGAATGGGAGCATTATCTTCGAGTGGATTTGGTCAATCATTGGGAGGAGCTGCTTCCGGATTACAATCCCAGCTGGCTCAACTATTCTCACAGCTTCAAAGTCAAGCGGCTGGTCAACAGTACAATCAATACAATCAACTCTCTCAGACAGGACTTAATTACCAACCTTTTGCTTATCAACAAAAACAAGGCTCTGGAGGCATGTTAGCTCCTCTATTAGGTGGTATTGGAACTGCTATGGGTGGTCCGATTGGAGCCGCTCTAGGGCAGGGAATCGGCGGAGGGATTAGCAGTCTGTTTAAAGGTTCCCAAGGTGGAGGGATAGGATAACATGGTACAGGTAATCAAAACAGAAAATCCTCAAGGTAGGCTTTCCGAAATGCTTGGTATGAGTTTAGGTCAAGGCATTGGGAATGGCTTAAATACCTTCTTTGCCAATCGCAGTCTTGAAAGTGTCTTACAAGACAAATCTTTGGAAGGTGCTCCTCAATCTAAAAAGCTTGAAGCTTTACGCAGCGCATTGAGTCCTTATGGTGAGAAAGGTCAAGAAATCTTTCAACAGCGCATGCAGATTGATCAGCAAGAAAGAAATGAAACTGAAATGGCGAAGAATGAAGCTCAGCAAGAAGTTCTTAGCCGTGTTGTCACTGGTGAAAATGTTCCTGCTAAGGATTTAAAAAAGCTTACTCCTGAAAATCAACTAAAAGTTCAAGAATTTCAAAAGAAACGTGAAGGCGGAAAAAGCATACACGATGCCTTGATAAAAGCAGGTTATCCCGAAGAAACTGCAAAAATTTGGCAAATGCAATATGAAAATGCTCCTGTAGGGGGCCAAACTGACGTTATCAAAAATGCCAATAATCTTATCAGTCGTTCAAAAGCTGGAAAAGGATTGGGAGCAGAACAACCAACAAGAGAAGAAATTAAACCTAATATTGATATTCCTGGTACAAATTTGGGCGCATTAGAATTAGACTTTCCTGAATTGCCAGAACCTATAGGAATGACCCCTTCTGATATTGTTAAACAGAACGAATACAGAGAAAAGACAAACATTCCTCTTTATACAGAAGCTGTAGATCGCTTAAATGCCTTGGATGATGAATATAGAGAAGTTAACCATCTAATGGAATTGGATGAAAATCCAGATGCACTACCAAGCGGTATTGAACGATGGAACGTTGATTGGGACACTGGAGACTTAAGATTTAAGGCTGCCGCTACTCCTGAAGCACAAGATTATGTAAAAACAATTGCTCGTATGGCTAGAAGGGCAAAAGACTTTTTCCCTGGACGAGTAACAAACTTTGACTTAGATCAATTTAAGCAAGGTTTTCCTACATTAGCTAATACGCGAGAAGGAAGAAAAATTATTGCTCAACAACTTGCTTTAGGAAATAGAATTGCTTATCTGAAAGATGAGACATACAAAGCCGCCATGGACCATTATGGTTCAGGAGCTGACCCAGTATTAATTAAAAAGTATGCAACCGATAACTATCGAAGATTAAAATCTCAACTAGAAGATCAATTGAAACAAGTTAATAATCAAGCTAGATCAATGGTTAAAGAAGAGACTAATAAACAAACTCGCCCTTCACTGGATGATATTTTTAAATGACCTATCAAGAGAAGTATCAAAAAGCTAAACAAGCCGGCTATTCCGATGAAGAAATCATGGAGTATTTATCTACGAAAGACCCTACTTTCGAAGATAAGATGGTGAAAGCTCAGGAAGCTGGTTATACGCCTCAAGAGGTACTTAATCATTTCAACTCGCCTCCAAAGAAAGAAGAATTTAGTACTGGAGACTATGCAGCCGATTTCGGCAAGCAAACAGCTCAAGGCTTTGGAATTGGTGCGCTTGGAACCTATGGCGATATTCTTGATTTATTTGGCCTACAATCAAAAGAAATCCTTCCTGGCGAACAAGCTAAGTATAGCCGCGAATTCGACATCCTAGAGAAGATGGAACGGGGAGAAGTGCCATCCGCTGGAGAACTCATGGAACTGTCTGGTGATGATGATATAGCTCCAAGATTTTCTCGTTTACCTTCGTCTCAAGATGTTGAATCTCTAGGTAAGGATTTAGGTCTTGTATCAGAACCTAAAACAGCAGCAGGTCGCTATGGTCGTCGCATTGGTAAAATTGGTGGGGGAAGCGTTGCGTTTGGTAGCACGGGCATTGTGGCTCCTATCGTAGCAGGTGCAGCAGGACAAACATTGGAAGAAGCGGGAGCTCCTCCTTGGGCACAAGCCGCAGCTGAAATCATTGCCGCATTAAAGTTTGCTCCAAAGACAAATGTTCCAGTCACTTCAAAAAGCAAAGAAGTAGAGCAAGTCATCAAAGATTTGAGGAAAGCTGGTTACACAGAGAAAGATATCACTTTAGCGAAAAGCGCTCTTGAAGAAAGAAAGATTCTAAAAAAATATGCGTCACTGACTCCTGAAGCAGAAAATGCCATTCAGAAAGGAGTTAAAAACAGTGAAGAGTTATTCAAAGAACAAGTTAAAAAGGGGTTGCCAGGATATGCTGAAGGCGGTTTACCATACCTTGAAAAACAAGCTTCAAACGTTTATCAAACAATGGAGGAATTGGCCTCCAGCGTGCCCATAAAAAATACAGAGCCTGTTAAGAAATCCATAGAGAATGCGATTGCTTATCTTGAGAAATACCCTCTTCTGGATGAACAGAAGAAATTTATAGAGTTTATGAAAGATGGGCTCACAAAGCTTGACAAGGCAGATACGGCGGAATTCTTTACAGGATTCTATCGAAATCTTGGTAAAGCTGGAAATTGGGGCGACCCAAAACAGAAAGAACATCTTCTTGGCTTAGTTAAACAGGGAATCAAGGATACTTTCAAAGAATCCGGACCAGAAGCAGCCAAATTCGGAAAGTATTTCGATGCTACCAATGAAACTTGGAAGCATTGGCTTAATGCCCGCGATCTCATGCAAACCATTGAGAAAGCTCAAAATGTCGATGGCATGAATTTCAAAAAGCTAACTTCTATCCTTAATGATTCGCATAATCACGAACTTGCCAAGAAAGTTCTGGGTCCTGAGCAAGTGAACAACATTAAGACTATCGCCAATGGTGCACAAGCTATCGAATCCCTATTAAAACAAATCCCCAAAAATGATAAAACCATTCAGTCTCTTAAACTCCTTGAAGGAGTGCGTTCTTTATTCACTGGTGACTATAAAACTTTGGGCGCCGTTATTACCATGGATGCAGCTAAAAGACTTTCTACAAAGCTTTTAACCGATCCTGACGCACAAAATATAATGAAGCGTATTATCATAGCTGCTAGAAACAATTCCCCTCAGCAAGCGGCTATTCTTGCTCAAGAACTTGTTAAAAAACATTCCGCTCCAACCAAAGAAGAAGAAGAGCGCCGCCCAAAATCTGCAAAATAATAATCATTGTTTAATCTCCATAAATACACTATTAAAAATATCTTCTCTGCCTTCTTCTTTTAAAGCTTCAGCAAATTTTTCAATTAACTTTTCTAATTCGCTATTATCCTTACCTTTTAAAAATTCTACTTGATGAGCTACTGCTAAAGTTTCTAACAACAATTTCTTTTGTTCATCATTTATATATATTTTCATTTTAATCCTTATAAGGGTCAAAAGTTCTATCATCTGCCATACACACGCCAATAGGTGTCAATGTATGTAAAATTTTTATTGTCCCCGAATGCGCTTCAAGGACTTCTTCAATTCTTTTGTATGCGTAGGGTGATTCATCCAAGTCTCCACCGCGGACTTCGACTCCTCGCTGTTTAATCCAAGCATCGTGCAAGTCTTGTTTAACAAGTCCTTCCGTGAGTTGCTTGCCTGTTTTTCTGTCTCGCTTTCCTTTGGCTTGAGTTCTTCCAAGAAGACGTCCTGCTCCATGCACAGTGGAGTACAAGGAGGCTCTGGATTCAGGGGATTCAATCCCTTCCAAGATAACTGATATATCCCCCATAGACCCCCCAACGAAGCCCTTTTGACCAGGAAAAGCAGGTGTCGATCCTTTACGCACGACCCACATATCTTTATCAAAATGTCTTTCTTTCCATGCAAAGTTGTGGTGATTGTGTATCTCTTCTTTAATAGTAGCCCGAAGTATAGTTGCAACCCTGTTGCAAACCCAGTCTCTTCCCGCGTAAGCATATTTACCAGCAAGTTCCATGCATCTAAGATACTGGGCTCCAAGGTCCGAATTTTCATCAAGAACGACCGGCTCTGCGTGTACGCCATCTTTTCCTCCTGCTGCTTTTATGAAATGAGTCGCAATACTATGTCCCAAACCGCGGCTCCCAAAATGAACGCCAATCCAAACCCTATTAAGCTCATCCGTAAAGATATCCACGTAGTGATTACCGCTTCCGACGGTTCCGAGTTGAAGTCTTGCTTTATCTTTAAGATTTCTGAGAATTTCCAATTCGTTCCACACATGGTCATCGAAGATACTATGCTCCACTTTTTCGCTATTCTTTCTACCCACTCCAAAGGAGATATGTTTTTGTACTTCATTCATTGTCCTATAGATGTTCGCTTTAAGTGCTTCCACATCGCAATCGCACAAAACAGCCTTGTTACCGCAGGCAATGTCAAAACCGACGCCATTAACACAGATACGTCCTTCATAAGCAATAACGCCACCAACGGGCACACTATAACCGATATGGTGGTCAGCCATGAGAGCGCCATACACAGCTTCATATTTCATTGCCTCCTTCATCTGAGCTAATGCTTCTGGTAGGACTTCACCCCACACAGGAATTTGATCTATTACATTCATTGATATTCCTTAGGTTAAATTCTTCAATACAGCTTAAGTCCCAGATGCAACCACTGGCGCAATCCCAACCATAATACCAACAACTCTTTTGCGACATACGACATTCCCATAGATATTGAGGAATGAGAATCCCTTGATATTCCTTTTTAATTTCGTTCCAATTCAATTGGTACGTATCTAACTCCGCATCCCAAGTCCTAGTTTTAGCAGGATATTTTTCAGCCATTTCGAATATTTCTGTTTCTGTTTCCAAGTAAAGAATCTTTGCGTTCTCTTTTAACTTTACTTCATAAGAAACGACGAGATTTTCAAGATTGTAGCTTTCACCTATACACCACCATTCCCAATCATAAGGGCCTTCTACACTAAGCCACAGGCCATTTGGCTTAGCCTGCCAGCTTAGTTCCGATTGAGCATATTCTTTCTGTTCAAGAGAAAATTTGTCATTGGTGTAGTGAATCAATCTCATTCTTCAAAATCTTTCCTTATTTGTTCTACAGATTTTTCAATAGCATATTGATAATGTGTGGAACAATAACCCGCTTTAATTACTTCTGATAAACACAGAGTTAAGACTTCTATTGAAGTCTCTATAAATGAAATACCTTCAAGCTCGTCCGGAAATCTAGACATCATAAATTCTACTAATTCACCGGCTGTTTTTCCTACATTCACAAGTTCGGTCATTTGATATTTCCCATAGGAATCATTATTCCAGAATCTGCCCCAACCACATGAGGAAGCTTTCCATCCCATTTTTGCACTGCTTGCCATTGGATAAGTTCAGGAGTAACGGATTGTGATAGCACGTGATTGGCTTTGGCTTCAGATTCAGCTTGTACAACGGCACACTTAGCTTGGCCCTCTGCTTTAGCAACCTGCTTCTTCGCTTCTGCTTCAGCCTCTCTAAGCTCATTCTCTCTTTGTTGAGCTCTCTGCATAGCCTCAATTTTAGAATTCAAGGCCGTGATGACATTGGGAGGAAAGTGAAATCTACCTATTAGATAAATACGACTAAGTTCAATACCAATAGGAGCTAAATCATTTCTAACATGCGCTTCTACGTCTTCGAAGAAGGATTCTTTTCCTGAATATAAATCTTCAATGCGAGTATGACTTGCAGACTTGTTAACAGCATCGCGGATATAATTCCGTATGAAAACATGGGTAATCTCATCCATTCCTCGTCTATAGCGCTGAAAAATAAGAGGGATAGATTCAGGACGAAGGTGATAAGTGATACCAATATCAGCGGACACAGCCATGCCCTCAGACGTTTGAAAATTGAATCCTTCACGATCACCCTCCCAAGTATCATTTTGTTCAAAGATTGGAAATTGATAGACACTACGCCAAGGGGCAATCCAGTGCATTCCTACATGCAGTTCTTTTGATTCAACCCCTTTATTATCACCTAATAGGTCGACAACTACTCCAACGTAGCCAGGGGAGATCATTTTAAAGCAAAATACCCATGCAATAAAAAGGAATGCCGTGATGCTTCCAAGTACTGTATATCTAAACGTCCGATCTTTTTTCATTTATTGTTCCTTTGCTTGTGCTAGTTCTACAGGCATAATGTTTTTCATTATCAAAACTGTTTTCAGGACAGCTAATTCTTGATGAACTTCAGAGAAACGTTTATCCACTTCATTAAACTTTCCATTCATCCATAAAAGACTTGCTGCGAAAGCTGTCAAAATAATTACTGTATCTACATGTTTTTTCATCCAATCCATAATTTTACTCCTTATTTCTTCCTATTCTCACACATACCTTGTAGATGCAATCTTTCTAACTCAGATTCTGCAATTCTATAAGGGGCTTTCTTTCCCATACTAGGACGCGTGGCAAATATCTTTCCTTGCTTAATAGACCTTCTAACACTTCCTGGATGCATCTTAATGCGCTTTGCGAATTCCTCGACTGTCAGAAAATTAATGTCCATATTCACTCCTTGTTTAGTAACACATACGATCATAGTGTTACACATTGCACATTAAACGTCAACATTCTGTTAGTCAATAAATATATATATTGACTTGTGTGAATTTTATACAGCAGTTTTTGGTTTTAACACCCTAAACCGGAGTAAAACTATGTCTAAGATGTTTCAAGTTTACGGGATCGGCCAGGCTTTAATTCCTGTTCTGCCTCCCCCTTTGCCTTTTCAAAACCCACCTACTAGCAACCAAACAAATTATGAAATTGGGCAACTAGTTTTTAGCCCTCCTCATACACCGACAGCTTTTTATCTATATGCTGGCGGAGGCAATTGGATTGAACTTGTGACAAGTGCCGGTGACGTGCTTTCGGTAACTGGAACAGCAAACCAAATTTTAGCGACTCCTACTACAGGAAACGTGGTTTTATCTCTGATTGGCCCATATACACCAGCTACCTATACAGCTCATGGTGTTTTAATTGGTGAAGGAACAGGTTCAATTGTCGCCACCTCAGCAGGAACGGCCGGACAATTATTAACTTCTGGCGGTGCATCAGCTGACCCAACATGGACAACAGCGACATTCCCAGCCACGGCAGGAGCTACAGGAACTATCTTAAGATCAAATGGTACAAATTGGGTAGCCTCAACAGATACCTACCCTGATACTGTGACAGCTGGAGCTTTGATTGCAGCTACGGCAACTAATGTTGTCGGTCAAATTGCTGATGTGGCAGTTGGACAACTTCTTGCTAGCGGCGGAGTAGGTGTAATTCCTGCTTATACAGCGTCGCCTTCAGTTACAGGTAATATGACAGCAGCAACTGGATTTGTGGCTACCGCAGCCGGCGCTGGTATTACTCTTAATTCAGGCGCCACTTCTGGCACAACCACAGCAACATTGAATGGACGTTCTGGTCAAGTTACCATAACGACCCCTACAATCAATGCTGGGGCAACTTTTACCATGACGATTGCGAATACTTCAATCACTGGTTCTTCAACTCAAGTTCTCTATGGACTCACTGGTGGAACGACAGGATCGGCCATTACAATCCAGAGTGTAACAAATAGCGCAAACCAATCTCAGGTTGTACTTCAGAACGCTTCTGCTGTGACTAACAGTACAGGCTCGTTAGTCTTAACATTCCTCGTCCTTAACTAATAGGAGAGAACCATGTGGAAAGATAGCGTTAAATTTCAGACCTTAACCGTCGTTGCAGCAGGGAGCATCACAACTAGCTACGTAGCGGTTGTGACTCTCGCTCTTCCTGTCGTTATGATGGGAATCAAAAATGGAACGAATGGTGACGTGGTTTTGGGTATAGATGGTTCTACGGCCAAATGGGGATTTCCAGCTAGTTCTGGGGGCGCTTATGACGTTACAACCAATTCTCCAACCCATAATCAATTAATGTTACAGCAAGGAACTACCATTTATATTAAATGGCAGGGTAGTGCCCCTGGAACACCTACAGGAAACGTTTACATCGAATTTATGGAGGTAACTACATGAGCCAAGTTTATGTAGGTAATGGAAGCGGAGGTGGCGGAGGTGGGGGTGTGACTTCTGTTGAAGGAACAGCTCCTATTGAAGTCAATGGAGTTTCTGGAGTTCCACAGACGGGAGCGGTCGTTGTTTCTACAACACAATCCGACTTGCATGTGGCCAGATTTATTGTAAGCGCTGGGGGAACTGCGGATGGGGCTAATTACACCACACTAGCCGCCGCTTATACTGCTGCGGTTGCTGCGGGGGGGAATCAAACTATTTTCCTTCAACCAGGAACTTATAGCATCGGAACTCAGGCTTTAACAGCTGGAATTAATATTTCTGCTTTTGATTGTGACGCAATCACTCCAAACGTGACGATCAATGGTTTGATGACGGCTAATATAACCGGAGAATGCACATTTTCAGGAATTAATTTCTTAAATAATTCTGATAATGTTCTTGCAATCACTGGTTCAGGCGCATCTAAATTTTCGTTTGTTCAATGCTTTTTGAATGTCTCAGGGACTGCATTTGCTATTTCGAGCACTAATTCATCTGCTGCGGTGGATATTTTAGATTGTCAGGGAGACATCTCCGGAACTTCCGCATATTTTAATATGACCGGCGGGGGAGTTAATGTTCAAAATAGCTTTTTATTCAATGGACAAAACAGTTCAACTAATAACGTTTTAAATAATTGTGCAATTAATGTTGATAATAGTGTTTTTAATTCTCCGATTGATGCGACAGGAGTTGGAGGAGATGTTTCAGTTATCAGCAGTAGCATGGTAATTTTAAACACAACTTGCATCACAACAGGGGGCGGTCCTAACGCTGATTTAGTCATCTATAACAGTCACATTGATTCAAATAATGCGACAGCTATCGTGATTGGCGCGGGATCGACAATGACTATCGCCAACACTTCTGTTGGTTCTAGTGCGACGGACGCAATCAGTGGGGCAGGAGTTCTTAATTATGCGCCTATTGCATTCACAAAATCTTCTTCAACTGTGAGTGTGAGTACGCAAAATCCTATTCGTTTTGGTCCACAAATTTCCCCAGAATTGGCCAATACAAATGGAACCGTCTATTATGATGGGACCATTATTGCTACAGTGGCGCCAGGAACCTCAGGAGATGTTTTAACATCTAATGGTGCCGGTTCCCCTCCTAGCTATCAGCCTCCTTCCGGAGGAGGAATAACAGAGTTCTTCTCTGTATATCTCTCAGCTCCTACGGGCAATGTGACCGGAGATAACACATTATATGGCCCCATTCTCTTTGATGGGATCATAACCAATACTAGCAGCTCATACAATGCTGGGACTGGTAATTATACCATTCCGTCGGATGGTGAATATAGTTTCCAACAAACAATTGTTTTTGTTGGTGGAGACGCCTTAACGCAAGAATATTTGGCTCTTTGGGGAGGTTCAGGATACTCGATCAGAGCATTCCAATTGTTCCCGACAGCGCAAGCGGGAGCGAATACGACTATTTTGTCGGCTTCGATATCATCACACTTTACCGCAGGACAAACGGTAAACGTGCAAGCATTGGTGGGAGGCACAAACAAAAATATCGCTATTTATGGTGCAGCTCCTTCGGGACTTAGTACATCCACAGTGTTTAGCGGATTTAAATTTGCTTAATCACCGACTTGGTTGAGTGTGTCTTGTGCAATAGTGATATGATAAATGAGCTTGTTATAGTCCTCGGAGGGTAATGCATCTTGATTTTGTTGAATGATCTCTTTAACTTCAGAAATCTGAGTTTGAATAATGAGATGGCGACAATGTTCAAGATGCTCCATAGCATGGATTGAAGTAGAAAACAAAAAAAATATAGACAAAAAAAACAGAGGAACTTTATGAAACATTTGATACTCCTTTCGTTAATGGTTTGTTTGACTGGATGCGCGGCATTGCCTCAATTCTTTCAGGCTGCCGAGGATATCGCCGATGATACGGCTATTAAAGTAGAAGTTTCAAGAGAAACTTTTCAAAAAGAAACAGACCTGCATATCTCAGTCGATGTGCAAAACAAAGATGAACCAGTCATAAAAAAGGATAAATAATGTTAGACGAAATCAAAAACCTATTCAAAGAAGGTTTACAGTATACTCATACAGCGGGTTTACTTCAACAAATTGCTAACCTCACTAATATCGTCAATGCCCAATACATGAAAGATGAGGATGCAAAGAATACGGCCATCGACCTTATTTGTCAAATCTTACAAAGCCATAAAGATGTTCCAGCTCCAGCGCAACCAGCTGCAACACCAGGAGCTTGTAAAGAATGCCACTAATCAAAAGCGGCTCAAAAAAAGCCATCGGTGAGAATATAAAACGAGAAGAAGAAGCCGGAAAAAAACCTAAGCAGGCGATAGCAATTTCGCTAAACGTAGCTAGAAAAGCAGGCGCAAAAATACCACGTAAAGGGAAAAAGTAATGGACAAAGCAATTAAGAAAGAAAAGAAAGCCATGGATAAGGGCATGGAAAAGCTCGAAAAAATGGACAAAAAGAATGATAAGAAGCATGAGAAAATGGGCATGAAAAAAGCCATGAAGAAGAAAGGATGCTAAATTAATCCCTATAGTCGCTAGTACTATAGGGATTATTTCCTTCATGCGACCATAATCTTCCAAGTCGTTGTTGACCCTTTTCGATATTTGTCGAGGTCAATACCTTTGATCTCTGGAATCTCATCGTAAGCCACACGGCCGCGAACTGTAGTCTTCATAACCTTAATCCCATCCCCTAAACAGTTTTGATCACCACAGAGCTTTAAAAGCTCTTTTCGATAGCTTTCTTTTACCTCTTCAAGATTCTTTATCTGCTCATTGAGTTTTCGGTATTCATTGGCAAATCCTTTCCATTTTGGTTCATCGGACATATCTTTGTAATCCGAGTCCTGTAAAGCAGGTGGTTCATTGAAAGCGATACACTTCAAAAAAGCTCTCGCCACAGGGATAAAGTTTTTTGCGAAATCAGGATGAGGAAACACCTCAATCACAATATCTTTCTCCGCGTCTTCGCTGCCCACTTGATAAAAGCATTTTTCGGCTCCTGTCACTAGCAATTGATGTTGCATTTGATCAAGGTAATATTGTGGTACAACACCATCTTGAGCCATTTTATAGAGATTATTACCCCCTGTTTTTACTTCTAATATGTACTTACCACAGTCAGATAAACCGTCCAAGGATGCTCCTAGAAAGTCATATTCTGAACTTTCTACGACTATGGGAGTCATATTCAGACCGTATTTTTTTATAAATCTATCTCTGATTACAGGCTCAAGCCTCTTTCCCCTTTCCATAGCATCATTAGTTTTTTGCTCTGGAATCAACCCTAATTTCTTTTGCCAACACTTATATGCTGTAGCCCAGGGAGATGAACCCAGGATAGCTGGGCAGTCTGTAGCTGTGATGACTGTCTTTCTCCAAGACAGCCATTCTTCTGAACCTTGCTCAAGGTTAATTATTTTCATTTACAACCTCCAATTCTTCCTGAATTTTCTTTTGCCCTTCCTTACTCAATCCGATATCAGTGAGGTGAAATTTGGCAACTCTTCCCGCATCTCTTTCGAATTTAATTTCGTATTCTCTGTCTCCAAATTCATAAAGGAAACTGGTCATCACAGTAGGAAAGTCATCACAGCTATATTTAAGCTTACAAAGTATGTTGATTATGTCGTCCCTTCTCATTATGCCACCGCCATTGCTTTTTCTTGGTCTTTTAGATACTTAATTTTAGCATTGAGAGAAACCATGCACTTCTCGAAGCAAATCTTAGGAATATCCTGTATTGATTCGGCGTTGAATGACTTCTTAATCCAGTCCCGAAAGGATTTGTTGCTTTCCTCATCCAAGTTCTGAATTAAAGTTGTCAAAGCTATAATCTCCGTCTTACCTATGCGCTCAACTGGAGCTTGCTCCTTCGGTTGTGCAGGAGGTGGTGGGGGAGTTTGGTTATTTTGTTTTGGTTGTTCTTGTGCTTTACCTCTTCCAGATGCTGTCTCTCCATCATCATCTTCGTCGCAAACAACACCTACAATAGCGCTTAAACTATATCTACGAAGATAAGTGATAGCAGCCCCCATGCCCTGGCTATCATTCTTCGCAGGATTCAAAGGAAGGAATGATTTAACCCATTGGCCCGATGTATGAGCTAATGTTGTCACCATGATGACTTGATTTCTGTCGGGAGCCAGCTCAGTAGTTTGCATAATGCAAAGGCCGTATTTACTGAGCACTGGACGAGCTGCATCCCACACACTTCCTAAGTCCGCATAAGAACTTTTGAAGAAAGGATTTACCTTATCTTTAATTGCTGCCTGCATTTCCCCTTGAGCTTTTGATAAAGCTGCGGCTAACTCATTAATTATTTCTGATTGTGCCATATAAAAAATCCTTCCTTTAAATTTTGTTTTTGATGATATTGGCGTTATAACAATCCTAGTTTTTTTCATAACGGGGGAGGCGTTCTCCCCCGACTCCTTACATATACATGATATATGTGCTATATATATAACACATATAAGACATATATATCAATACTGTTTCACATAAAGTCTCTCCAAGAAAGACCTAAACAATCCATACAGTTGCCACAACAATGAATTTGCTCCATATTTGTGTCATCTTCATCGTGTTCCAAATCTGTATCGACTTCATCATCATCTAATTCGTCGCCATGCATAGACATAATCTCTGCATGACTCCATTGGCTCCAGTATGCTGTAGACATTGTTAGACCCCATACATGTACTCGATTTCACGAATATTGCTGGCTTGAATTTCAAGCTGTCTAACCACTTCTTCCATCAGCGAAGCGCCGAATGAGTTGTAATGTTTTGGCTCATTGATGAGCTTTTCTAATGCTTTTGCTGTAGCTGCGATGTTGGCGCTCGCAGCTATCATTTCTTTATTTTCCATATTCTAGTCTCTTTGTTTTGGTTTTTAGTCTAAATTCCACACTTTATCAAGATGTGCTTGGGTCCATCCTTTGATATAAGCTTTATACATTTTGATTCTCAACTTAACTCCTTTGTCATCTCCGAATTTGCAATTGGGAATTGTCTTCATAAATTCGGAATTAATGTAAGGAGCGCTATGTAATTGAGGACAAGCCTCATAACCCATCTTATAACTTTGTTCTATCAGCGCTTTCACCGCAACCTCATTTGTGTTATGTAAGATCATATTGTTACACGCAGATCAATATAAGTCAATAGCGTTTCTTTGGTCAATGCAAAATTCTTGCTTTTTCCCTCGTAGAGTGATACAGAAAAAGGAAAAAAATTAAGGAGATATAGTGAATAAATTCGCTGAATGGATAAAAAATAGTGAGAAAAAGCAAAGCGGCGTAGCACAGAAGCTCTCTATTAGCGCTTCTACCCTTCACGATATACTGAAGAAGGGGCAGGTTCCACGCTTGAAACTGGCTTACGAGATAGAGAAATACACAAAAGGGGCCGTTACTGTCTATGACTGGGTAGATCAACCCGTGCAAGAAAATAAGGCAACTACTAAGATTGTAGCCAAACCAAAGGCTAAAAAAGTCAGCAAGTAAGGAAATTCCGGCATAATCTTTAATCCTTGCCAGATTTCGGACCATACTTCTTTCATACATAACCCCCTCATTAGCTAATGTTTCCTAAGGGGGAAACGTAACGAATAACGAAAACATATTGCAATTAATATTTGATAAATATTATTACAAAATGACTCAGCCGACGCCAATCGACTGAGCCTGAGACTAGAATACCATCAAAAACGCCACAAACCAGGAGAATTGTCGACTAATTTACGCCCTAGCTAGAGGCTAAAAGCCAACATAATCGGGGAAAGCAAACGTTTCTGCGGATAATCGTAAGTTTTCCTCGATAAAAAAACAACAAATTTTATTGAGGAATATGAAGGATTATAGCGAATTTCCCCCCTTAAAGTACTTCACGAGGGTACTTAAGAGTTGTCCTAAGTCAGCTCTTCTTTACATCCAGTTGTGGAAGAAGAAGGGCAAGCACATGAATCTTGTCACCGAAAAAAGATACGTCCGCAAAGATTATCTTATCTCGCCAACGATGTTTAGAAATCTGCTGGCACCCCTGATGTTTCTGAATCTCATTCATTTCATCGAATGCGATGAAAAATTTCAGATCGACATCCTAGGGCCACATTTAAATGATTAGTATAAAACTTTATTGCTTTACGTGGAACATTTGTGCTAATGTGCTAAATGAAAAAGCCTCGATTCGTAGTCGAGGCTTATTCGGCGGCGTATGGAGACGCCATAATGGTGAACTGATGACTCCCATTATATCACTCCATGTAAAAAGATGCAAAGCATTTATGGAGTGCTATGTTTGAGCGTTTCCTAAAATTTATTCCTTCTGAGGAAGCCTTCTGGCTTATGGAAAATAAGCCAAACGCTTTCCGCTTGCTCACCCATATAGCTAATACCGCGCGTCGATATAACGGTCATCCCGACGGATTAACCATCGGTCAATGTCATTTGCAATCCTGGACTTTTTACAAATTAACCGAGCAAGAATATCGAACTGCCAAAGAGGTGCTCGTTAAGCGAAAACATATAAAGATAATTGAAACTAACAGAACACGCAAAAAGTCAACGACCGGAGTAACGACCAATTCAACACTCGTAGAACTATGTAGCTTAATGATTTGGGATATAAATCCTGAAGAATGTAACGACCGAATCAACGACCGAGCAACGACCGAGCAACGACCGAGCAACGACAAACAAGAAAGAAGAAGAATAGATATATCTAACGATATATCTAATAAAGAAGATGCTCCGCTCGATGGAGCTCATCCGGCTTCGCCGATTCGCTCAAAAGATTTATTGATTTTCAATTTTGAGAAATGGGAATTCGAAGGCATCACCGAGAAAGATATCGCTGATTGGAAACTCATGTATCCCCATATCGACCTAACGGTCGAAACTCTCAAAGCTAGCCAATGGCTAAAGAATAACCCATCAAAAAGCAACAAAAAACAGTGGAGGAAATACCTCACAGGATGGTTTGGACGTGCAAATGACTCAATCGAAAACAAAAAAGCTTACCGATCTGCTTCCGGCAGCGGTAGCCAAGATCGCAGCACCAAAGATATCAACGGAAACCCTGTCGCTAACCCCTACGCAGGAAAGTTCTAGGAAACCTATGGTCAAGATAAGCGAAATAAACGAAAAGCCAGAAGAATACATGCGCCATGTGCATGAGTTTGTGGCAAATCCAGTAGGTTTTTTTCTCATCTCTGGAAACAATGGCAATGGCAAAACATTCACTTCTCAAGCTATCTACGATAAGTTTTGGCATCCCCACACAGACAATCAATTTTGGAATCAAGCTGACCTGAAGATGAAATGGCAAAGCCTTTACGCCCAATACGGGAATACTGATTATTTTTTTAATCAGATTGCTCAGGCACCCTTGCTAGTTTTGGACGATATCGGTACAACAAGACCAACAGAAGCTTTTATGGAATTTCTTTATGCAATTGCAAACAAGAGAGAGAAACAAAAACACACACACGGGACCATAATTACCACTAATCTAAACTCTAACTCGATGAGAGAGATGTTTGGAAGTGCTTTTGTTAGTAGAGTTGCTTGTGGTAGATGTGTGAGGCATGACGGTCCGGATAGGCGGCCAATGCTTTTTTAATAACTAGAGACTAGAAGAACGCCAAAAACAAAAAAACAAAAAGGAAAGTAAAATGAGTGCATTTGATTTCGTGAGTCACGAGTCCTACCCTGAAGATAAATTCATCTGCGAATCAGCAGTAATCTGCGTCGAAAACAAATATCGGGTTGTATACATCCGCAAAGTGATGCAAAACGGTGGAAAATTCTGGGATGAAATCTCCGCCGCTGTCACTCAAAACGGTGAAAAGAAATACTTGAAATCATGGAAGGCAGATAGCAATTTCCTTCGCGATGACATACTTGCGTTTCTGGATAGCCGCAGTTGGGAGAAAGGAAAGGGGGGTTCGATTGCGCAAGAAAATAACGACAACATGCCGTTTTGATTCTGTAACACGAAACGCAGATGGCTCAATTTCGATCAGAAAGGCACCCCCAAGATCGAAAAATGGGGAGGGGAATACCAAAGCCAAGGGTAAGAGAAAAAAGAAGCCTGTGGCCAAAATTCCGATGAAAACGGAATTCAGCGAAGGAAAGGTTTTAATCGACCTTCCTTTGCAAACTGTAAGCGAAGCTAATTGCTTTGAACCTTGGCAAGTGAAACATGGAAGGCATAAACAGCAGCAACGCTTAGTTGCTCTGGCTATGAACCCTTTGCGTGATAAAATTCAACTGCCTTGCAAAGTGATGTTAACGCGATTTGCTCCTGATGAATTGGATGCATTTGAGAATCTTCCGATGTCATTCAAATACATCGTAGATGCAATTTGCGCCATAATCACAGGAGATTATAGGCCAGGACGCGCAGATAGTGATAAACGCATATCTCTCGCATGCGGCCAGATAGATAGTAAAGAGTATGGAATTAGAATAGAAATAACTTTTTAGGAGATTAGAATATGTTAACGCCAGTAGGAAAAAGAATTCTTGTAAAACCTGTCGAAGTCAAACACGGCAATCTGATTGTTTCAGGTCAAAAACCCACCCAGTTTCACGTCATTACAATCGGCGACGAAGTCACAAAAGTGAAATCGGGCGATACGATTTACATGGATAAACATTATGGCGCGGAAATCGAACACGAGAAAGAGAAATATTTAGTAATTGATGAATCTTCAATACTAGCAAAGCTTGACTAGAATCTTTTTTATTACCTAGTTTGAGTTTATGAGCGAACTTACAGTGATATTAAAAGATTCCGACCGTACCTATAGACAAAAATTCTTGATCTATGAGGATTACGCAGTGTCATGCGATGACCCTGTGATACTCATGTGCATAGATGAAGCAAAGAAGAACTTCGAAGGCGAGCCGGAAAATATCCAAATTAAAATTCATTTGGAGTTTCAATAATGCCAGCCGGCAGACCACGAACTACATCTTTCTCAGTAGAAGAAATGATCGCTCTTGGTGAGGAGATGGTAGCATTTGTTAAGAAAAACAAAAAGACAATTCTTCACCTAAGCGAATGGTACACGATTGAAAAAGGCTTTATCTATAGGGAATGGAAAACCTTCATTCAAAAAGAAGAATTTCTTCCCTATTACGAGCAAGCTTTAAAACTTATAGGAATAAAGTATGTCGACAAAAGCAGTAACGTCAGGGATGGGATATCCAACCGCTGGCAAAGGGTCTACTTCGACGACCTCAGGGAAAAAGAAGACATCGACGCCGACGCTAATGAGCTTCGGAAAGCTTCCTCCCTTAAAGGGGAGGCTAGAGCCATCGAACAAGAAAGGCAAAAAGTCTTAGAAGAAGTACAGAGAAACAAGAGGACGCCAAAGTAGGAATGTTAACGCCAAGCATATCCGCACAGCCGCAAATGTATTTGTTTCCGATGGAGAAGTACTCACGAATAGATATCCATCCTAGAGACACAAAGAAATGGAATGAGTTCATGCGCTTCCATAAGGACCACCCTGAAGTGTACGAAGCTTTCGTACGTTTGGCTAATGAAGCTAAGCAAAAGGGATTCACCAGCATAGGAGCGCATTTACTCATTCAGCGCATTCGCTGGGAATGCCAAGTTGAACGAAAAGAAAATGCTTACAAGATATGCAACAATCATTTCCCTTACTATGCGCGTCTTTTCATATTAAACAATCCAGAGTTCGAAGGATTCTTTGAACTTAGAAAGCTAAAGGAATAATTGATGAATCATCGTAAATGGAAAGAATTGCAGAGTGATGAGATATATGCAATTTGGACTGAATATCTTCGATCAGAAGGGTTAGCAGGATGTGACCCGTTAAGACTAGACCCTTTTAAATCAAGACCAATGAGATTATCACCAATTGAAATCATCAAGTTAGTCGATGAATTACTTGATAGATTAGAAGCAAAGGAGATTAAAGAAGATGGCCAAAGAGAAATGGATTCAGGGTGCAATAAAGCACAAAGGCGCCTTGAGGGAAACTCTGGGTGTAAAGAAAAACGAAAAGATTCCTGCTGCCAAGCTTAAGAAAGCTGAGCATAGCAAAAACCCTAAGACAGCTAAGCGAGCACGTCTTGCAGAAACACTAAAAAAGATGCATAAGTAATGGTCGTTAAAGTCTATCAATTCAAATGCAAACATTGTAACAAGATTAGAAATAGTTATGACCCTACTATGGAGTTTTGTTCAACTGCATGCAAAGGTAAGCTTGAGTATTACGAAAAGATGTCCTTAGTTTCTTCTCGCGTCAAACGTCAAAAATCTCAATTAAAGAATGATGTTCTCTATCCCTGTGTAGTATGTGGGATGGAGACATCAAATCGCAAGTATTGCTCTAGGGAATGTCAAAAGTCGCAACGCAATAAGATAAATAGAGAGAAAACACTTCTGAAGTCAGGTGAAACATTCTTAAAAGAAAAAGTTAAACCTAAATACTCTTTAGCTGCTCTGAATAGAATGGCTGAGTGGAAAAGAGTGAATGATGATGAATCATGGTTGAATAGATTTCAGGCTTCAAGGAGATGATGGAAGAATACATTCCGACTCAGGATGAGCTTAACGATAAGTTATGGCGTCTTACTCATCTCTATTACATCACAAACAAATCCGGCGAAGAAGTCCTCTTTGACCTCAATTGGGCGCAGAAAGAGCTATTCCATAAGGAATGGCATCAAATGCTAGTTCTTAAAGCGCGTCAGCTTGGAGTCACTACATATTTCTCAATAAACTTCTTGGATGATTGCTTTTGGCATGGCAATACTCATGCGGGAATTATTGCACATCGTAAAGAAGACGCCGAAGATATCTTTAAAAAGAAGGTTAAATATGCCTACGACAGAATGCCTCAATGGACTCGAACCTTTAACTCAGCAACAAACGACCGAAGTGGTGAGCTTGCTTTCGAGAATGGCTCTAGTTATAGAGTCTCTACAGGATTTCGATCAGGAACTTACCAACGGCTGCTTGTATCCGAGTTTGGAAAGATATGCGCAAAATCACCTGATGTTGCTAAAGAGATCGTCACAGGAAGCCTTAATACAGTTTCTTCAGATCAGGTTATCGCTATCGAGTCGACTGCTGAAGGGCGAGAAGGATATTTCTACGAATTTAGTAAGCAAGCCGAGGCCCTATCCTTGCTTGGACGGGAGTTGTCTGCAATGCAACAAAGATTCTTCTTTTTCCCTTGGTACGACGAACCAGGATACCGAGAAGCAAGCCAGGAAATCACCGTGAGTAAAGAAACTAACGAATATCTTGATAAGATTGAATTGGAACGTCAAAGAAAGATTGATGAAGAACAGCGACGCTGGTATGAAATGAAACTTAAGATGCTTGGCGATGCCATGAAGCAAGAATATCCATCAACTCCTAAAGAGGCATTTGAAAGTGCAAACGAAGGTCTTTATTACGGTGTACAGCTCGCTAAATTGCGTGCTAATGGGAGCTTGTGTCGGGTACCCTATGACGATTCAAATGTGGTGCATACTGCTTGGGACA